>Mack_p2__coassemble_520_pt1 | contig 77575 bp, 58 predicted proteins | sample Mack_p2__metabat2_high_PE_009 | metagenome-assembled genome bin Mack_p2 | reverse complement strand
TTTGAAAGTTTTTCCTAAAGCATTGTGTTACAGAGCTGTTACAAAACATATTTTTTCCATCACATTTTCAGGTCTAATTTTACATACACCTTATTAAAATACGCGCGCGTAATTACAGACTATTTCAGCTACATCCGTTATACCTAATCACCAAAGCAGTATAAAAAAAAGACCTCTATCCCAATCATTCATTCACCATCTTTCACACACAATATGCTAGAATACAATTACTAAGATACACAATGAAAGGTGAAAGATATGCCAACATACCCCAAAAAGTATAGAGATAAAAAAATACTGCCCGAACACCTTCGCAGGCTGCGGGCAGTACAAACCACAAATACAAATACAACTAAACAAAGTTTCTTTAAATAACTCCCTGACCCATCATTGCGTGAGCCACTTTCATAAAGCCGGCAATATTGGCTCCTTTCACATAATTAATATATCCGTCAGGTTCTGTTCCATATTTCACACACTGAGCATGGATGCCATGCATAATAGCATGAAGCTTTTCGTCTACCTCTGCAGCACTCCAACTCAAATGCATAGCATTCTGCGACATTTCCAAACCACTGGTTGCCACGCCTCCTGCATTGACAGCCTTACCTGGAGCGTACATCATCTTATGTTCAATGAACAAATCTATAGCTTCAGGTGTACATCCCATATTAGAGATTTCACCCACACAAGTTACCTGATTATCTATCAAATGACGGGCATCTTCACCATTTAATTCATTTTGCGTTGCACAAGGCAAAGCAATATCTACTTTCACTTCCCAAGGACGTTTGCCAGCCACAAAGGTTGCTCCCGGGAATTTCTCAACGTACGGAGCAACAATATCATTTCCCGAAGAACGAAGTTCCAACATGTAATCGATTTTCTCTCCACTAATGCCATCAGGATCATAAATATAACCGTCGGGACCTGAAATAGTCACCACTTTGGCACCTAGTTGAGTAGCCTTGGTAGCTGCACCCCAAGCCACATTACCGAATCCAGATATAGCTACGGTTTTACCTTTAATATCTATACCCTTAGTTTCGAGCATCTGATGAACAAAATACAAACCACCAAAACCTGTTGCTTCGGGACGAATCAGCGAACCGCCAAATTCCAACCCCTTGCCAGTAAAGGTACCCGTAAATTCACGCGTTAATTTCTTATACATACCGAACATATAGCCCACTTCTCGGCCACCTACACCAATATCACCTGCAGGTACATCCATATCCGGACCTAAGTGACGCCATAACTCAAGCATAAATGCTTGGCAGAAACGCATAATTTCCGCATTGCTCTTGCCGCGAGGAGAGAAGTCTGAACCACCCTTACCACCGCCCATAGGCAACGTAGTCAAAGCATTCTTGAATGTTTGCTCAAATCCCAAAAATTTCAAGATGGAGAGATTGACGGACGCATGAAAACGTATACCACCCTTATAAGGACCAATCGCATTATTAAATTGCACACGATAACCCAAATTAGTCTGTACTTCGCCTTTATCATCTACCCAAGTGACACGGAACGTAAAAATACGATCCGGTTCTACCAGTCTCTCTATAATCTTTGCTTTCTCAAACTCAGGATGCTGATTATAGATATCTTCGATGGAAAGAAGAACTTCCTTTACGGCTTGAAGATATTCAGACTCGCCGGGATGCTTTGCCTCCAAAGAGGTCATGATACGCTCGATATTCATAATATTCTATATTAAAGGTTATACCTTAATTGATTTAAAGTTCACTCAAGCATTTTGTCATTGAATGACTCTGCAAATATAGGAAAACTTTTCAAACCTCCTAAATTTTAAGGCAGAATTTTCAGCTAAAATAAAAAAAATGTCAGAGAGAGAGAAAACATAGCCGGCTCAACAACTGCAAAGGCTATTCATCGGCTGGGGCAGCCAACTTATATACATCATCATTTTCTCCTACAATCCACACTACATCACCCACTGCAAAGGTTTCACCAGAAGCCGGAGCCCGTAAAGGCTCGCCTTCATGCTCTACTCCTGCTATCAGACAATGATACTTCTCTCGAATACCCGCCTCTTTCATCGTCTTACCTAAGAAGGGCGAATCTTCGCCCACGAAGAACTGACGCAGTATCATTTCGCTTTTTTCTACGACATCCGCTTCCAACTGAGAAGCCTGCTCCATAGCATGTCCAAACTCATTTAGCTCCTCATCTGTAGCAATCACCTGTATCTTATCTTGAGGAAACAAACGAACCGACGCTCCAGGAATATTGATGCGCTTCTTTCCACGGAGAATAGAAACTACATGTACTCCATATTGTTTCCCAAAATTCAGTTCCGCCAACGTTTTTCCAGCCCAAGAAGCCTCACCTGGTACTACGAAATCTGTGAGGTGAAGATCGCGTGACAAGAGACGCCCCGCATACTCGGGTTTCTTTTCTCCCAAATATTCGGCGCGCATATCTCTAGAACGCAGATTCTGGAAAAATTTACGCTCTATCAATATAGACTGCTTCTTCAACTGCCTGGAGAGAATCATGATAATCACCAGCAATACAGCCACTCCGAAAACCAAACCAACCGAAATCTTAAACAAACCCGCCAATACAAACATCAAGAAAGATACGGCCAGCAACATACGCAGCACAATGGTAGCCACCAAAGGTGCCCGATTTCCCCTACTCTCTTTCCAAAGCGTGATAAATTCTTCCGAATGATTCTTCTTAATCATAATGGCCCGTAGGAAAGGGGATATAAACAGCACAGTAACAACCGCTGCTACCATAGAACCACTCACACCTGGCAAATGAGCTTGACAGAAAGGTACTAGAAATCGAAATGAAAGAGCAATGACCGCCACACAAATAATAGAATATACCACAGTGATACGCACCAGTGATACAATCAAGCGCTTCCACAGACTCTCATGGTTCACCGTCTGCGAACTACTGGCATAACGGTTCAAAAACCTGCGCGTATGTTCCGGTAAATGCGCATCAACAAAAGCAGAAGCCGGGTCGGCAAGGCGTATCATATAAGGTGTAAGAAAGGTAGTAATAACCGATACCGCCACCACTATCGGATACAGGAAATGACTGGTAACACCCAACGAAACACCCAAAGAGGCTATAATAAAGGCAAACTCACCTATCTGTGTCAAACTAAACCCACACTGCATGGACGTTTTCAGCGACTGCCCGGAAAGCAACATACCCAAGGTACCAAAAAACGACTGTCCCAACAGCACTGCCAACGTAATAACCAGAATAGGAACAGCATACTCCACAATCATACCAGGATCAACCATCATACCCACAGATACGAAAAATATAGCTCCAAACAAATCCTTGACCGGTTTCACCAAGCGTTCGATACTTTCAGCCTCGACTGTTTCGGCCAAGATAGAACCCATTATAAACGCGCCAAAAGCTGCAGAGAATCCTGTATGCGCAGCTACTACCACCATACCAAAACAAAGCCCCAACGACACAATCAGCAACGTTTCCTCACCCATCAGCTTGCGGCACCGCTTCAACAGTTCTGGAATCAGATAAATACCCACGACAAACCATAGAATCAAGAAGAACATCAACTTGGCAATACTCTGCAACATTTCTACGCCTTCAAAATTATGACTGACAGCCATAGTAGACAAAATCACCATCAATACAATAGCCAAAATATCTTCCAAGATAAGCACACTGAGCACCAGTCCCGTAAATTGTTTCTTCAATAATCCAAGATCATCAAAAGCCTTATATATAATGGTGGTAGACGACATGGCTATCATGCCACCCAAAAAAAGACAGTCCATCCGCTGCCAACCAAAAGACGACCCCACGGACACCCCTACCAGAATCATGGAAAATATAATGGTACAAGCAGCGATAATGGCCGAACCGCCTACCTTTACTATCTTCTTAAAACTGAATTCCAATCCCAAAGCAAACAGTAGGAAAATAACACCGATATCTGCCCACGTCTGGATATTGGCAGCATCTACCACCGAAGGAGTAAAAGACAAGTGAGGACTAGCTAAAAAACCAGCCACTACATACCCCAATACCAACGGTTGCTTCAACTTCTTAAAAAGCAACGTCATAAAACCTGCAGAAATCAAAATCAGCGCCAAGTCGGCGATTAAAGGAGCCAAATGTGACATACAAACAGAATTACATTCATTTATGCCACAAAAATACAGATAATTTCGTATCTTTATCACACTAAATATACTTATTTATCCCCCTGAAACAAAAAACGAAAATACCAGCCATAATCTAGCCTAGACAAATCAAGAACCTGTTCGCACCAAGTCCGTACCAAGTCCGTACCAAGTCCGAGCGATTAGACCCGAAGAAGATACCCTGGAGATAGAGCGAAAAGCTTGTGCTAATCCGCCGTAATTAATTGGCGAAATATTTCATTATTCAACAAGAATTTCCTTTCTTTGTGGAGTTTTATCCCCGTAAGAGGAACAAAACTAAAAACATTAAATATTTATTATCATGAAAATCTCACACATTGAACATTTAGGCATTGCCGTAAAGAGCATTGAAGAAGCTCTTCCGTATTACGAAAACGTATTAGGGTTAAAATGCTACAACATTGAAACAGTTGAAGATCAAAAGGTAAGAACAGCCTTCCTGAAAGTTGGTGACGTTAAGATAGAATTATTGGAACCCACCAGTCCCGAAAGTACCATTGCAAAATTCATCGAAAAAAATAACGGAAACGGTGGTATGCATCACTTAGCATTTGCCGTAGAAGACGGTGTGGCACATGCCTTGACTGATGCTGAAGCAGCCGGCATCCGACTCATTGACAAAGCTCCACGTAAAGGTGCTGAAGGCTTGAACATCGCCTTCCTCCACCCCAAATCCACACTGGGAGTGCTGACAGAACTTTGCGAACATCCTTAATCGACAGAATAACAGCAATTGAAGATTAAGCATAGGATAAATTACCAGCTTATACCTCCCATGGCAAAGGCTGGCAGCAATCTATCTGTACAACGCTGATTTACCTTACTTACAACCTCTAAAAGTAACCTTTAAAATAATAAATCAATGAGTAACCAGCTTGAAAAAATCAAAGAGCTTATTGAACTTCGTGCTCAAGCTCGTTTAGGTGGTGGCGAAAAAGCTATAGAAAAACAACATGCCAAAGGCAAATATACGGCTCGCGAACGTATTGCCCAACTGCTGGATGAAGGCAGTTTCGAAGAAATGGACATGTTTGTGAAACACAGATGTACCAACTTTGGTCAAGATAAAAAACACTTTCTGGGCGACGGTGTAGTAACCGGCTGCGGAACTATCGAAGGACGACTGGTATATGTATTTGCACAAGACTTTACCGTATTCGGCGGATCTCTATCGGAAACCATGGCACAAAAAATCTGCAAGGTAATGGACATGGCCATGAAGATGGGTGCCCCTGTTATCGGTATCAACGACTCAGGTGGCGCACGTATCCAAGAGGGTATCAACGCACTGGCCGGATATGCAGAAATATTCCAACGCAACATCATGGCCTCGGGAGTGATTCCACAAATATCCGGTATATTTGGCCCTTGCGCCGGCGGTGCTGTGTACTCACCGGCTCTTACAGACTTTACCCTAATGACAGAAGGCACTTCATACATGTTCCTCACCGGCCCGGCTGTAGTTAAGACAGTTACCGGCGAAGATGTATCTCAAGAAGATTTGGGAGGTGCCAGTGTACATGCTTCTAAATCAGGAGTAACCCATTTCACAGCCGAAACCGGTGAAGAAGGATTGGCTATTATCCGTAAATTACTGAGTTTTATTCCTCAAAATAATCTGGAAGAAGCTCCCATCGTAAACTGTACAGACCCCATCGACCGCTTGGAGGACTCTCTGAACGAAATCATTCCTGACAATCCGAACAAACCGTATGATATGTACGAAGTAATCGGTGCCATCATAGACAACGGTGAATTCCTGGAAGTACAAAAAGACTATGCTAAGAACCTGATTATCGGCTTTGCCCGTATGAACGGCCAATCTGTAGGTATCGTAGCCAACCAACCCAAATATCTGGCAGGTGTATTGGACTGCAATGCTTCACGCAAAGGTGCCCGATTTGTACGTTTCTGTGATGCATTCAACATACCATTAGTAACATTGGTAGACGTACCAGGATTCCTTCCAGGTACCGGACAGGAATACAATGCCGTAATTCTACATGGTGCCAAACTGCTGTATGCCTACGGTGAAGCTACTGTACCTAAAGTTACAGTAACCTTACGTAAATCTTATGGTGGCTCTCATATTGTAATGAGCTGTAAGCAGCTGCGAGGAGATATCAACTATGCTTGGCCTACAGCAGAAATCGCTGTAATGGGTGGTGCTGGCGCTGTAGCCGTACTCTATGCCAAAGAAGCCAAAGCACATGAAAATCCGGCACAATTCCTGGCTGAGAAAGAAGCAGAGTATACTAAACTGTTTGCCAATCCGTATAATGCAGCCAAATATGGCTACATCGACGATGTGATTGAACCGCGAAACACACGTTTCCGCGTAATTCGCGCCCTACAGCAACTGCAAACCAAGAAGTTGACCAATCCTGCCAAGAAGCACGGAAATATTCCACTTTAACAGTGAATGGTGGCATCTGCTACAGATGCCACTGGGCACTATACGTTGAACGCTAAATACTAAAGAAATGTATAGAAAAAAAATAGGAATACTTATCGCGGCATTGGTAGCCTTGTGCGGCACAACTTCAGCACAAAGTGCCAGCAGCCTTTGCATCAACGAAGTGCTGGTAAAGAATCAAGATAATTTCCAGGATGACTACGGAAAACAAAATGCCTGGATTGAAATCTTCAATACTTCATTTGCCACCGTTGACATACGCAACTGCTACCTCACCAATGACAAACGCGTATTGGATAAAAAATTGTCGGCACCCGAACGTGCTGCCATGATGTATCCCATCCCCAAAGGTGACGTACTGACTAAAATTGCACCGAGGCAGCACTTACTCTTTTGGGCTGACAATGAACCGAAACGAGGCAACTTCCACCTGAATTTCAAACTAGATCCCGAAAAGGAAAACTGGATAGCACTGTATGATGCCAATGGCACTACACTACTGGATTCAATCACGGTGCCAGCCAACCTTCCGGTGGATTGCTCTTATGGTCTGAAAGTGGATGGTGTGAAAGAAAGCGGCTGGGCCATCATGGGGATGGAGGGACGCTACGTAACACCCAGTACCAACAACAAGACACTCGACTCTAACGAGAAAATAGACGGATTCAAAATGAAAGATCCATTGGGTGTAGGTATGGCTATTATGGCCATGTTGGTAGTGTTCTGTGGATTATTGCTATTGTTTGTTTCCTTCAAGATTATTGGCGGTATCGGTCTAAGCATCGTAAAGAAAAACGCTATGCGCTTCCACGGTATCGAAGATAAACAAGAAGCCAAAGAAAAAGCTATCGGTACAGAATCAGGCGAAGTGTTTGCAGCCATTGCCATGGCACTACATGAATACCAGGATAATGTACATGACATAGAGGATACTATCCTAACTATCAACAAGGTGAAACGTAACTATTCTCCATGGAGTTCTAAGATTTATACGCTGCGCCAAACGCCGCATAAATAATTATAGTATTTAATACGAATAATCAATATGAAACAATATAAATATAAAATCAATGGTAATCTCTACAATGTTACAGTAAACGACGTAGAAGACAACATCGCACGAGTAGAGGTAAATGGTACTCCCTACAATGTGGAATTGGATAAACCCATCAAAACAGCAGCCAAACCTGTGGTACGACCTGCTGCTGCACCTAAGACTGCAACTGGCGCACCGGTGGTATCACGGCCTAGTGCAACCAGTAAAAATGCTGGTGTAAAATCTCCACTTCCTGGCGTAATTTTGGATATCAAAGTAAAAGAAGGAGATACCGTAAAGAAGGGTCAGGTTATCGTGATTTTGGAAGCCATGAAAATGGAAAACAATATCAATGCCGACCGCGACGGTAAAGTAACAGCTATTAAAGTTAACAAGGGTGACTCTGTACTAGAAGGTACAGACTTAATTATAATCGAATAAATTTATGGAAGAAGTTAGCTTTTTATCATTTATCGGTGACAACCTAGCCGACTTCTGGGGGTACACAGGGTTTGCAAACGCTACCTATCAGCACCTCATCATGATTTTGGTAGGTCTGTTCTTCTTGTTCCTGGCCATCAAGAAGAATTTTGAACCGATGCTGCTGATTCCCATCGGATTCGGTATTCTTATCGGTAACATCCCATTCAAAATTGACGCTGGTCTGGAAGTGGGTATTTATGAAGAAGGTTCTGTACTCAACATTTTATATCAAGGAGTAAAGACAGGATGGTATCCTCCACTGGTATTTTTAGGTATAGGTGCCATGACTGATTTTTCAGCTTTGATATCTAACCCCAAACTGATGTTAGTAGGTGCTGCTGCCCAATTTGGTATCTTCGGCGCCTATATGATAGCATTGGCTTTAGGATTTGAGCCTAATCAAGCTGCCGGAATTGCCATTATTGGTGGTGCTGATGGTCCTACTGCCATCTTCTTATCATCTAAATTGGCTCCGAACTTGATGGGTGCCATTGCAGTATCTGCCTACTCTTACATGGCACTGGTACCAATCATCCAGCCACCCATCATGCGTCTGCTTACTACCAAGAAAGAAAAACTGATTCGCATGAAACCGGCCCGCGCCGTATCTCATACAGAGAAAATCATGTTCCCCATTATCGGTTTGCTACTCACCTGCTTCCTGGTTCCTTCAGGTCTGCCCCTGCTGGGTATGCTGTTCTTCGGCAACTTACTGAAGGAAAGTGGTGTTACTCGTCGATTAGCCGAAACTGCCAGCGGTCCGCTGACCGATGCTATCACCATCTTACTGGGAGTTACGGTAGGTGCCTCTACACAAGCATCTGAATTTTTGACGATGAATACTATCTTCATCTTCTTCTTGGGATTCTGTGCTTTCATCATAGCTAGTGCATCGGGGGTACTCTTTGTGAAGTTCTTCAATCTGTTCCTGAGAAAAGATAATAAGATTAACCCGCTAATCGGTAATGCAGGTGTATCGGCTGTACCGATGTCGGCTCGTATTTCACAGAATGTAGGTTTGGAATATGACCCGACCAACTATCTGTTGATGCATGCAATGGGTCCTAATGTCGCTGGAGTTATCGGCTCTGCAGTAGCAGCCGGTGTGTTACTGGGATTCTTAATCTAACAGTCAACTAGCGATATAGTATAAAAAATAGGATGGAGGTATGATATCTCCATCCTATTTTTTATATACTACCCAACAAAAAAAGAGAGTGTATCTTGCGATACACTCTCATTTACCATCAACTCACAAATAAGCAATGATTATTTCTTACTTTTACCGTAACGGCTCATGAACTTATCAACGCGACCAGCTGTATCAACCAACTTAGACTTACCTGTATAGAACGGGTGAGAAGTGCTAGAGATTTCCAGCTTTACCAACGGATAAGTTTCGCCTTCAAATTCGATAGTTTCTTTTGTGTTCACTGTAGAACGAGACAGGAACATGTCACCATTTGACATATCTTTGAATACTACCGGACGGTAATTTTCGGGATGAATACCTTTTTTCATTTCAATATTTGCTTTTAAATTATTTATTTTGTTACTATTTTGGTAATAAATAGTGTAATGGTCGTATTTCAGGCTGCAAAGATAAAGTATATTGAAGAGACTGCAAAATAAAAACTAAAAGAAAAACTAAAAAAAATGTATAGGTTATAGGCTATTCGCTTTTTATTTCTGATTTTTGCAACTAAAATTATTTATAGACATGAAAAAGATTATTTTATTCCTTTTCTGTAGCTTCTGGTGGCTAGGTGCCGGAGCTCAACAAAACAATGATGGTTTATACAGCGTTGCATTCTACAATCTGGAAAATCTCTTTGACACTGTACACGATGTTGGCAAGAACGACCACGACTTCCTACCTGAAGGAAAATACCAATGGACGGCTGCTAAATACGAATGCAAACTGAAAAACATGGCCAGAGTAATCAGTGAGTTGGCACGGGAACGTGTCCCCCAAGGGCCGGCAGTAATCGGTGTGGCCGAAGTTGAAAATGCCCAAGTCCTAACCGACTTAACCATGCAACCAACTATTTCGAACTATAAATTCATACATCATGAAGGTCCCGACCGCAGAGGAATAGACTGTGCCCTGCTCTACGATCCTACCCAATTTAAAGTAAATCATTCGGCGCTCGTATTGTCAAAGCCCTATCAAGGAGACACCACACACCTCACTCGCGGCTTTCTGATTGTAGACGGAGAACTGGCAGATGATCACCTTTGTATCATCGTCAATCACTGGCCTTCAAGAGGAGCCAAATCACCCGTACGTGTTCACGCAGCCGAACAAGTAAAAGCACTGAAAGACTCCCTGCTCCGCTGTGACAGAAAAATGAAAATTATTGTAATGGGAGACTTAAATGACGACCCCATGGATGCCAGCCTACAAGCACTGGGAGCTAAAAAGCACACGAAAGATGTGAAAAAGAAAGAGTTCTATAATCCCTGGTGGGAAACACTGGAAGACAAGGGCGTGGGTACACTACTCTATCGCGGTAAATGGAACCTCTTCGACCAGATACTCGTAAACAAACGATTACTGAAATCTAAAAAAGGACTACGTTATGAAGGCAGCGAAGTATTTATACGCGAATACCTAATCCAACAGGAAGGACGCTATAAAGGATCACCGCTACGTACACACGGAGGCCGCACCTGGCTAAACGGATACAGCGACCACCTGCCTACACTTATTTATCTGAAGAGATAAAGTCACGAATCGAATTGCTACCTGTGGATTACAATTAAATATTAAAATTTTACAATAGGTATAAAATACAGGAGCCATGCAGATAATTTGAGATAAATAAACCCTTTCAGTTTCGACTTTTTGAAAGAGAATGCTTACTTTTGCATCGAATTTAATTCAATAACAAAAAACTTTAAACAAAATGGTTAATTACAAAGATTTGGGCTTGGTAAACACAAGAGATATGTTTGCTAGAGCTATTAAAGGTGGTTATGCCATCCCGGCTTTCAACTTTAATAATATGGAACAGATGCAGGCTATCATCAAGGCTGCAGTAGAAACAAAATCTCCGGTTATCTTGCAGGTATCTAAAGGTGCTCGCCAGTATGCCAACGCTACACTGTTGCGTTACATGGCTCAAGGTGCTGTAGAATATGCCAAGGAATTGGGTTGCGCACACCCTGAAATCGTGCTTCACCTGGACCACGGAGATACTTTTGAAACTTGCAAAAGCTGTATTGATTCAGGTTTCTCATCAGTAATGATTGATGGTTCTCACCTGCCTTATGAAGAAAATATTGCTTTAACCAAGAAAGTAGTAGAATATGCTCACCAATTTGATGTAACTGTTGAAGGTGAACTTGGTGTATTGGCTGGCGTTGAAGATGAAGTTTCTTCAGACCACCATACTTACACTGACCCTGAAGAGGTTATCGACTTCGCTACTCGTACAGGTTGCGACAGCTTGGCTATCTCTATTGGTACTTCTCACGGTGCTTACAAATTTACTCCGGAACAATGTACTATCGATCCTGAAACAGGTCGTATGGTTCCTCCTCCTTTGGCATTCGACGTATTGAAGGCTGTAGAAGCTAAGTTGCCCGGTTTCCCTATCGTACTGCACGGTTCTTCATCAGTTCCTCAGGAAGAAGTTGAAACTATCAATAAATTCGGCGGTGCTTTGAAGGCTGCTATCGGTATTCCTGAAGAATGGTTGCGTGAAGCTGCAAAATCTGCTGTTTGCAAAATCAACATTGACTCAGACTCTCGTCTGGCTATGACTGCTGCTATCCGCAAAACTTTCGTTGAAAAACCAGCTGAATTCGACCCGCGTAAATACTTAGGTCCGGCTCGTGACAACATGGAAAAGCTGTATAAGCACAAAATTATTAACGTACTGGGTTCTGACAACAAATTGGCTGAATAATTCAACCGTCAGACAATAACCTATATCAAACGTTATCTGTAAAGTACGTTTAAGCAGCAAAAAAGGAGAGCTCCACTCAGTGGAACTCTCCTTTTTCTATATTACTCCTATATTACTTTCTATATTACCGATTCATAACCATGTTCAATAAGCATGCTTTTCATCGGTTAATTCATCAGCTTGTATTTTATGCTTATCTATACTGCGCCATGCATAAAATATGTAAGCCAATACAAAAGGAACTAATACTGAAACATAAGCCATTGTTTCTAACGTAAAGGCACTTGAACAACTGTTTGATAAAGTCAACGAACTCTGTAAATCAGCAGTGGAAGGATAATAAGCGGTGTGATTATACCCCACTAACAACAACAATGACAAGACTGTGAAAATAGTCCCCAAACCAGACCACCAGATACCTTTATCAAAAACCGGTTTCCAAAGCGAACGAACGATGCCCCACAACACCATCACCACCCCCAACAAGAATAGCGCAAGTACGACAGGCATTGCCAGAAAATTGGTAAGATATTTGTAAGGCTCCATATAGACCTCACCACTCTCTGGACGCACTGCAAAGCCATCGGCTACCAATATACGCACCAAGAAGCTAAGAAAGAAAAGCAAAAAGAAAGCGGTATTGGCCCACAAAGAACGGCGCGCACGAGCTGTGAGTTCTTGATCGGACAGATTATTAATAAAATATAATGCACCCAATATACGCGATAAGAAGAAAACCGCCAAACCAAGGACTACATTCCACGGATTGAGCAGAGCATCTAAACCATGTCCGGCATTCCCCCACTGGCTGATAACCGGCATCAGAGGATTCGTGAGATTAGCCTTATTTATTAAAAAATCTGAGCCGGTAAAGAAAGTAGCTACAGCTCCACCTAACAACAGAGGGCCTACTACACCATTGATTACCAGAAAGGCTCTATAGGTATTGATGCCCAAAAAGTTACCCACCTTAGACTGAAATTCATAGCTGACAGCCTGCAGTACGAAACTAAACAGAATAATCATCCACAGCCAATAAGCTCCGCCAAAACTAGTACTATAAAATAAAGGGAAAGAAGCAAAAAAAGCACCACCAAAGGTGACCAACGTAGTAAAGGTAAACTCCCATTTACGCCCCGTAGAGTTAATCAGCATCTTACGCTGACTCTCAGTCTTACCCAAACAGAAAATCATAGAGTTACCTCCCTGCACAAAAAGCAGAAAAACCAATATACCGCCCAATAAAGAAACAATAAACCACCAATATTGTTGCAAGAAATTATAATCCATCATCGTAGAAAACTAAATATAATAAACATATCAAAAAAACATCGCTTTAGATTTTCTCAATTCATCAACCTATTCCTTCAGGCCCTTTACTGATGGCCCTCAGCATGATTCTGATCTCAGCTATCAATAAAATAGTGAAGAGCAACAAGAAAATAAAGAAAGTGGTCTGCACTGAACCAACATCCAAGCGAGAAATAGCTGCACCAGTAGGAAGCATATCTTGAATAGCCCAAGGCTGACGCCCACATTCTGCTACTACCCAGCCAGCCTGTCCAGCCAAATAGCCTAACGGCACAGATAATATGGCAATCCACTGAATCCATCGAACCGCCTTCAAATCGCGTTTATAGACAAAGAAAAGAATCAACATAAAAAAGAGAATGAAATACCCACCCAGCATCACCATGATGCGAAACATATAGAAGGTCAAAGGCACATTAGGCACCAATTCATTGACATCTTTAATATATCCATAGCCAAAATAAGCTACATTATCATTTAATACCTTAGATGCTTGCTGTGCTGTAGCCTCATCTCCAGCAGCACGTGCCTGGCGATAATCAGCAAAAGCTGCAATCGCCTTCTTGCCTTTTTCTATCTTTTGTTCAGCAGACAAAGCCATGGTGCCGTCTTTCAAAGGATACCCACCTTGTAATAAATCATTAATACCAGGTACAAAAGCCTCTATATCTCGCTCGGCCAATAAAGAAAGCATCTTGGGACATTCTATTCGAAACAAGAACGGATCAACTCCATCGCCTGGAAGCTTTTTATCAGGATTCAATATACCAAAAGCCACTAATCCGGCCCCCTTCTCACCTTGATAATATCCTTCCATTGCAGCTAACTTCATGGGTTGATGCTGAGCAACCTGATATCCCGACCCATCACCTGTCCAAGCTGATAAAATCGTAGCCAACAAGCCCATCCAAGCTGCAATTTTGATGCTAGAGAGAGCAAATTTCTGTTCGCGCTTCTTAATAAGATACCAACAACTGACCCCAACCACAAAAAGAGCACCAAGTACCCAGCCAGATAAGACAGTATGAAAGAATTTATTAACAGCCATAGGTGATGTGGCTACAGCCCAAAAATCCACCATCTCGTTACGAGCAGTATCGGGATTAAACTCCATCCCTACAGGATGTTGCATCCAAGCATTGGCCACCAATATCCACCAGGCAGAAATGGTAGCTCCCAACCCAGTAAGCCAGGTAGAGGCCAAGTGGAAACGCTTACTTACTTTATCCCAACCAAAGAACATCACAGCGATAAAGGTAGCTTCCATAAAGAAAGCCAAAATACCTTCTATAGCAAGAGGTGCACCAAAAATATCTCCTACAAACCAACTGTAATTACTCCAATTGGTACCAAACTCAAACTCTAGAATCAATCCTGTAGCTACCCCTACAGCAAAATTGATACCGAAAAGTTTCATCCAAAACTGCGCTGTACGCTTCCAAAAAACATCACCCGTACGATAATAGGCCGTTTCCATCAAGCCCATAATAACTGCCAACCCCAACGTAAGCGGCACAAAAATCCAATGATAAATAGCAGTCAAGGCAAACTGCGCTCTTGACCAGTCAATCAAAGAAGTGTCAATCTGTTCAAACATATAAATAATGGTATAAATTATTAGGAATCTATTATATATTATAAAATGCTAAGGAATGGCCCGCTCTATCAATTCACGACTCACATAATCTTCCTTCTCCCCATCCACTGCTTCAGAACTCAGAAAATTGGGAAAGAAGAACAAACGTAAAATAAAAAAAAGAATAAACAGTTTCAGCAAAATGATACACCAAAGCGTACGACCTAGCGTCATACTCTGAAAACCATCTCGATAGAATCGCCAAACATGAATCAAGGTGTGTTTCATACACGTCAGATTTATAATGATTACAAATATAGACAGATTTTCAAAACAGACAAAAAAAATCAGGAAAATATATATGTAATTTGCGTAATAGATAAATGTAACACATCAATACCTTGTAAAAAGGCCTCCTTTTCTTGTAATATTTTAATATTTTTTTTGGAAAGAAGAATTATTTCTTTATCTTTGCAACGAACAGAAAGGGAGTTGTGAAACTCCTCCAATAGAATAGTTTAGTTAAGTCTAGTTTAGTTTTTGTGTAAGTCCTTCCTGCGTTAGCGAACGGTGGAGGGACTTGTTTTTTTCATAGCCTCCTTCTGCTAAAGCATCCGAAAAGACACAAACACTACGAGCATGGTGTGCTACGTATGCAGCAATTCCTGTGTCACCCGAATTTAAAATATCATTCACCAACACCTTCCATTGTTTACCTACTAAAAAAAAGAACAACTCTTTTGCAGCAAACAACAGACATCCTGTCATCACTATTTTTTGCTGTCCCTCTTTAGGATGAAAATCTACCACATAGGGCTGTAGAGATTTAAGCAATTCTTCTTGTCCGGCATGAATAGAAGACAAATGGCCATCTGGCTCCGCCTCTAAAAATACAGCATCCAAAGCTGGAATTCCGCTTTCATTACGAGGCACTATCTGATATAACAATTCCGAATAGCGGTGAGCCTCTTCAAGTGGATTTTGCAACCCATCAATCGGATAACTCCATTCTTGAAATCCAGGAATATGATGCAGTAAAAGCCGCTGCATGGTGCCATAATTACTGGCAGAATCTTCAATAGGCACACACCACTCATCCACCCAAAAAATGCGCAGTCGATACCATGGAGTCTGCTCTAGATATTCATTGGCCCATACATCGAAAAGCAACGAATTGCAACTTCCCCCACCGAAAGCAACATAAAAAACACGTTCTGGCTCTTGATACATCTGCCGAAGTAGATGTAAAATCAAGGCATGGGCAGATTCCACTGCTGTATCACTCACAAAGCTTTTCATAAAACCTTAATCAAAATCGCAGAAATGCTATATTCCAATATTAGAATAATCTACGAACAAAAACTACCCAAGATTTGTTCGTTCCACGTGCAAAATAGGAAAAACAATTTGTAATATATAGAGAAAACCTTATATTTGCACAATTAACAATATTATGTGCAATAACTTATGGAACAAAGTTTTATCAAGTATATAGAAAAAAGCATCATTCAGAATTGGGACTTAGATGCTTTAACAGATTACAAAGGAGCTACTTTACAATACAAGGATGTAGCTCGCAAGATAGAAAAACTTCACATTATCTTTGAAGCAAGCGGCATTAAAAAAGGAGATAAGATAGCTGTATGCGGCAGAAACAGTTCACACTGGGGAGTAACCTTTCTGGCTACACTGACCTATGGGGCAGTTATTGTACCTATCCTGCATGAATTTAAGGCTGATAATGTGCACAATATTGTGAATCATTCTGAGGCCAAACTCTTGTTTGTGGGTGATATGGTCTGGGAGAATCTCAACGAGTCGGCCATGCCTTTGCTGGAAGGCATTTTCATGATGAATGACTTTACCCTGCTAATATCCCGCAACCCCAAAGTAACCGAAGCCAGAGAACATCTCAATGAAATGTTTGGCAGAAAATACCCCAAGAATTTCCGCCGCGAACACATTGCTTATCACAAAGACCAGCCCGACGAACTGGCTGTTATCAATTATACATCGGGCACTACCAGTTATTCAAAAGGCGTTATGCTGCCTTACCGCAGTTTATGGTCGAACACTAAATTTGCTTTTGAGGTACTGACACTGAAACCCGGCGATAAGCTGGTATCCATGTTGCCTATGGCACATATGTATGGATTAGCCTTTGAATTCCTCTATGAATTCTCCGTAGGATGTCATATCTACTTCCTGACCCGTATGCCCAGCCCCAAAATTATCTTCCAGGCATTTGCAGAAATAAAGCCCAACTTGGTAGTAGCCGTACCGCTCATCATAGAGAAAATTATCAAAAAGAATGTACTGCCGAAACTCGAAACTCCTACCATGAAACTGTTGCTCAAAGTGCCTATCATCAATGATAAAATAAAAGCTACGGTGCGAGAACAGGTAATCAAAGCTTTCGGCGGAAATTTCGTAGAAGTTATTATTGGAGGAGCTGCTTTCAATCAAGAAGTAGAACAGTTTCTACGCATGATAGAGTTCCCCTACACGGTAGGTTATGGTATGACAGAATGTGCACCGATTATCTGCTATGAAGATTGGAGCCGATTCAAACCTGGCTCATGCGGGAAAGCAGCACCTAGAATGGAAGTGAAAATCCTCTCGGCAGATCCAGAAAACATTCCAGGTGAAATCGTGTGCAAAGGACCGAATGTCATGCTAGGATATTATAAGAATCCTGAAGCAACAGCCGAAGTATTGGATAAAGATGGATGGCTACATACCGGAGATTTAGCCTTGATGGATAAAGACGGCAACGTTACCATTAAAGGAAGAAGTAAAAACATGCTCTTGGGACCTAGCGGACAGAATATCTACCCAGAAGAGATTGAAGACAAACTTAACAATATGGCTTACGTGGCCGAAAGCATCATCGTGCAACAAAACGAAAAATTAGTAGGACTGGTGTATCCAGACTTTGATGATGCTTTTGCACACGGACTAAAAAATGAAGATTTGGAAAGAGTGATGGAAGAGAATCGCGTGGCACTAAACGCTGAACTTCCAGCATACAGTCAAATTTCAAAAATGAGAATCTATCCGGAAGAGTTTGAAAAAACTCCGAAAAAATCCATTAAACGATTCTTATATCAAGAAGCCAAAGGATAAACAAACTACCATTTTCCGGCTGAAATACATGATTCATGTTCTCAGCCGGAAAATTATAATCATAAATCAACATGAAGAAACATATTTTTCTATCAGCTGCCTTACTGCCCTTATGCAGCATGGCGCAAGAACGCCCCAACATTATACTCTTTTTAGTAGACGATATGGGATGGCAAGACACTTCCTTGCCTTTCTGGACACAACGTACAGCCAATAATGATACCTACCACACGCCCAATATGGAATTATTGGCAGCACAAGGACGTATGTTTACACAAGCATACGCCTGCAGCGTCAGTACCCCTACACGGGTAAGTCTGTTTACGGGCATGAATGCTGCCCGACACCGGGTAAGCAGTTGGACTCATTACAAAAACAAGTCGCACGAAACCCCCGATGAAGTAATGAGCTATCCTGATTGGAACGTGAACGGTATCTGCCAACAACCCGGTGTGGAACGTACTACAGAAGTCACATCGCTGGCACAACTTTTAAAAGACAATGGCTACCAGACGATTCACTGCGGTAAAGCGCATTTTGGAGCTGAAGGAACTCCCGGTGCAGACCCCATCCACATGGGATTTGAGGTCAACATTGCCGGACATTCAGCCGGACAGCCAGGTAGCTACTATGGAGAAGAAAACTATGGCAACCTACCGGGTAAAAAGAAAAAACCTGCAGCAGTTCCAGGACTGGAAAAATACCATGGTACTGATACTTTCTTGACAGAAGCACTGACCATAGAAGCATTGAATGCTTTGGATAAAGCTCAAGAAAAAGAAAAGCCCTTCTTTCTATACATGGCACACTATGCCATCCATACACCGATACAACCGGATCACCGCTTTTATCAGAAATACCTGGATAAAGGATTACCTCCTGTAGAAGCAGCCTATGCAACGCTGATTGAAGGTATGGATAAAAGTTTAGGAGATATTATGAGATATTTGGATGACAAACAATTAGCCGACAACACAGTTATTCTGTTCATGTCGGACAACGGAGGACTAGCCGCACACACCCGAGCCGGAGAGCTACACGTACAGAATTATCCGCTCAACAGCGGTAAAGGCTCGGCCTACGAAGGCGGAGTACGCGAGCCTATGATTGTGCGCTGGCCTGGCGTGGTAAAACCAAACTCACGCTGCAACCATTATCTGATGATAGAAGATTTCTTCCCCACAATTCTAGAAATAGCAGGAGTAAAAAAATACCAAACGGTACAGGAAAGAGATGGAATAAGTTTTCTACCCCTACTCACGGATGAAGGAAAAATGAAAGAGAGAGATATCTATTGGCACTATCCGCATAAATGGGGTCCGAAAGGACCAGGCATAGGTGCGACTTGTTCTATCCGCTCTGGTGACTGGAAGTTAGTATACTATTTTGCTGACGGTAGACGAGAATTATTCAATATACCGGATGACATAGGCGAAAAGCATGACAAAGCCCAAGAAGAGCCTAAATTAGTGAAAAAACTAGCCCGAAAACTTGGCAATTATTTACGCTCTGTTAATGCACAGCGTCCTACCCTGGTAGCTACGGGAGAATTGGCTCCTTGGCCTGACGAAGTAAACAACTAAAATTATATTCGATGAATTATACATACCAGCTTTATTTATGCATCACGCTCTTCCTGCTCCTTACAGGAAGAGCGTTTTCACAACAGACTAGTCACTGCCAAAATACAGCAAGCCCCATAGGTATCAATCTTTCTTTGTGGAAAAAAATTGCCACTCAGCCGAACGACACCATAGGCCAAACAGTCTTTAATCTAGGAATGGTCTCTACCATGAATCAGCTCAACGGTATAGGCTTAAATATACTGGGAAGTAAAGTGAAAAGAAATGCCAACGGACTTCAAGTAAGTGGAATTACCCAAATAGTAAACGAGCAATCAAACGGAATATCATTAGCCGGTTTAGTAAACATCAAAGGGCTAGATATGAACGGCATAAGTTTTGCCGGCATCACAAATATTACAGGATTGACAACCAACGGAATAACAATCGGAGGACTAATAAATTTTACAGGAAAGAGGGCTGCTGGACTACAATTGGCCGGCATAGGAAATATTACTGGCGAAAGTTCATCTGGAATAAGTATAGGCGGACTTATCAATGTAACAGGAAATGATATGCACGGTATACAACTGTCTGGCATCATGAATATAAGCACACAAAGCAGAGGAGCACAACTAGCTCCTGTCAATGTAACAGTAAAAGGGAAAGGCGTACAAGTCGGTCTGGTAAATTACTATCAGGAGCAATTCGATGGGATTCAGCTCGGTTTGGTAAACGCTAACAAAAATACACACATCCAACTGATGGCTTATGGAGGCAGCCGAGCCAAAATCAATCTGGCTGTCCGCTTTAAGAACGAACTATTCTATACTATTCTAGGAACAGGAAGTCCTTATCTGGATTTCGATGATAAATTCTCAGGTTCTCTCTTCTATCGTGCTGGTATGGAAATACCTCTTTATAAGAAATTATTCTTCAGTGGAGATATGGGATACCAACATATTGAGACTTTCAAGAACAAACGGCAGAATCACCCTGCCCGTTTTTATGCCTTGCAAGCCCGTCTTAACCTGGAATGGCGTGCCAATACACAAATAGGATATTTCATTTCTGGCGGATATTCTCACGAACGAATCTACCAAAAATCATCTCCCTATCAACACAAACCTATTATTGAAGCAGGAGTAGTGATTTATAAGCTCTAATCTGTTTATTCATCCTGAACTATCTATTTTTTAAGCAAACAGCAGACGTGTCGTGGCTGTAGATTGCATTATCTACAGCCACGACACGTCTGCTGTTTATACATCATAAAAAATGATTTATTCTTTTTCCTTTATAAAGCCTGTACGGTAGGCCACCAACAATTTTTCCAAATCTTCAATTTGTGTAACCAACACTCTGCCCTTATCCGTATCTTTCACCATCATACGCTGAGAATTAAACTCTATGACAAATGTAGTAGATTTAATATCCAATCCTTCCTCGATAGCTTTCTGCCTACTTTGGAAAGGTTCATGTTGTACTAATTGCAAGCCATGAGAATGATATACCAAGGTATATCCGGCAATTCCGGTTTCCGGCTGATACGCCTTTGAAAAACCTCCATCAATCACAAGCAGCTTACCATTAGCCTTTATAGGTTTCTCTCCCTTGATGGTTTTTACTGGCACATGCCCATTAATGATATGGGAATGTGAACCCGGTTCCACTCCAAATTCTTTTAAAATATTGTTGCAAATCTCCGCTTGATTTCTCAAGCTATAGTAAGCCCCTTTCGTCTCTTTATGCAACTCCTTGTCTGCTATAAAATAACGTTCAAAAGTAGCCATTTTATCTTTATCGAACGAAGGAGCATTCGGACCACACCACATATACCATACGTAATCCAATGCAAAACGTTTTTCTTCACCGTCTTCATCAAAATAAGCAGTACGAATAAGTTGATCTGTCTTCAACAACAATTTACGGCCCCAATATTCCTTTTTCCCTATACGAACATGCTTAAAGCTACCATCCTCATTCAATGGAACCGAAGCATGATAAAGCAAGTTACTATTACATACCAAATACATTCCACCGTAAGTAAACAGACACCGCATATGCTTCTTCAACTTTTCACTGTTCATAAAGGAAGCATGAATCTTCTCTACTAATTCACGTTCCTCATCAGTCAATCGATAAGGATCGTCCGGATTAATGGTAGGCAGATTCGTATCACGTAACGGATACTCCTGACCCTCATACACAAACACCCCACGCTTAAAATCAATCAGATGCAATAATTTGCGATTCTCCATCGCAAAATCAGGTCTGCGACTGATGATTTCAGCTTCCAGTTTAAACTGAATAATTGTAATAGCCTTATGCATTTGTGTAATAAGGCGCAGCGTCTTTTCATTATATTCCGAATCGGCAAAATTCATTTTAGGTGCGAAGATACTACAGGGATCATCACCATAAATATCCATAGCAAAGGTAGCCAGTGGTAACAAATTAATACCATATCCATCTTCTAAAGTAGCCAGATTAGCATAACGCATACACATACGAATCACATTAGCTATACAAGCATCGTTACCAGAAGCTGCACCCATCCAAAGAATATCATGATTACCCCATTGAATATCAAAGTTATGATAATCGCACAAAGTATCCATAATAATATGTGCACCCGGACCACGGTCATAGATATCCCCTACTATATGCAAAGAATCAATAGTAAGTCTCTGTATCAAATTACACATGGCTACGATGAAATCGTCGGCCCTTTTAGTAGTGATAATCGTAGAAATAATTACGTTGATATAGGCATGCTTATTGGGCTCTATCGTAGATTCATGCAGCAATTCCTGAATGATATAAGAAAACTCCTGCGGCAACGACTTACGAACTTTAGAACGTGTGTATTTAGAAGATACATTCTGACAAACCTTCACCAACTGATTCAGTGTAATGAGATACCAGTCATCCAGATCAGTTTCAACATCTTTAATCAGTTGCAATTTCTCTTCCGGATAATAAATTAAAGTACATAATTCTTTTTTTTCACTTTCGCGCAAAGTATGCCCGAAAATTTCATTCACCTTCCTCTTTACAGCCCCCGAACCATTCTTCAGCACATGCTGAAAAGCTTCGTATTCGCCATGAATATCCGTAAGAAAATGTTCTGTACCTTTTGGCAAATTCAAGATAGCCTCCAGATTGATGATTTCTGTACTGGCATCAGCAATAGTCGGAAAACTACGTGACAACAACTGCAAATAACGCAGATCACTTACAATACTTTCCGGAGTAATCGTTCCCATAATATTATTTTTTTCGTGTAACATGCTTACAATAAAAACATCAGCAACAACTGTGCTATAATAACCCTCAGAAACATACTGAGCGGATAAACCGTAGCATAGGCCACGGAAGGATGGTCGCCAGGCAAGGTATCATTGGCATAGTTCAAAGCCATAGGATTGGCCATACTTCCACACAACATTCCGGCTACCGATCCAAAATCTACCTTCATCCAGCGGAAAGCGACAGCTCCTACAATCAGCACCGGCATCACTGTCAGAAAAAAGCCGACAGCAATCCATAACAGCCCCTCAGGCCGAAAAACCGTTTCGAAGAAATGCGCACCGGCATCCAATCCCAGGCAAGCCAAATACATAGAAAGTCCTAGGGCACGAAGCATTAAATTAGCGCTACGAGTAGTATACGTCACCATATGCATACGCGGACCGAACGTACCAATCAAAATGCCTACCACAATAGGGCCCCCTGCCAAACCTAACTTGACAGGGGCACTGATTCCCGGCAGACTGATAGGCACGGCGCCTAGAATGAGCCCGAAAACAATACCCACAAATACAGCCACCAAATTAGGTTCCTTTAAACTCTTCACAGCATTACCCAATACCTTTTCTACATTATGCACAGCCGGCGCTTCACCTACCACAGTCAAACGGTCACCCAACTGTAAAGTAAGTTCTGCTGTGGCCAACAATTGTACACCACTACGGTACACACGGCTAATATTGATACCATAATGATTCCGCAAATGCAAAGAACCTAGTTTCTTGCCGTTCAACTCCGGTCGGGTAACTAAAATACGCTGCGAAATCAGTTGACTATCGATTGCATTCCAATCAATATCCTCCTTATTCCAATCCGTATGTTCCTGTTCACCAAACAATACGGTCAAGGCAGGCGCATCTTTTTCTGAAGAAACAACCAGCAAACGATCTCCTTCACAAATAATGGTTTCAGACGTAGGAATACTCACCTTGCCATTTCGCCAAAGCCTGGAAATAACAAACTTGGTAGGTCCGCTCAAGATACCAATCTCACGAATATTTTTCTGGAACACTGCCGGATTATGCACCTGAAAAGCAGCTATGAAGGTACGGTTTTCATCCTCGCCCTGTTTTAATTCTAAATCGGCAGGACGTACCAAGATCTTACGAATCAATAATAAAGCCAAAATAACGCCTACCACACCTAATGGATACGACACTGCACATCCTAAAGCTGGAGTGCTGGTAGCCATCCCTAACTGCTTCAAGGTTTGTTGAGCTGCTCCTAATGCAGGCGTATTTGTAGTAGCGCCACAAAGAATCCCCACTACATCTGGCAAAGAAATGCCACATAAATAGCTAACTAGTACAGCCAGTGCAGTACCCACCAAAATTACAGCCAAAGCCAACATATTTAATTGTACTCCACCTTTCCTGAAAGAACTGAAAAAACCGGGACCTACCTGCAACCCCAAAGCATACACAAAAATAACCAATCCAAAACTCTCTGCATAATTCAGCATTTCCTCATCAATAGACAAACCCAGGTGTCCGGCCAAAATTCCCATAAAGAACACAAAAGTTACTCCTAGAGATACACCAGCTACTCGTATCTTTCCCAAAACCAATCCTATAGCAGAAATCAACGACAACACCACGACTGCCTGTAAGGCAGAATGCTCCACAAACAAACTATATAGCCAATCCAATGCAATACAAATTTTAAATGATTCTTTCATGCAAAGATAAGTTTTATCTTTGACAGAAGTAAATAAAGTTCAAAAAAAAAGCGGTTAACTATGCTGTTAACCGCTTAAAATATCTGTAGTGGATACGAGAATCGAACTCGTATTGCATGCGTGAGAGGCATGTGTCCTAACCGTTAGACGAATCCACCAAATGTACACCCTCAGGGATTCGAACCCTGGACCCACTGATTAAGAGTCAGTTGCTCTACCAACTGAGCTAAGAGTGCATTTGGTTGCGGAAGCTGGGGGATTCGAACCCCCGGTACGGTTACCCGTACGTCAGTTTAGCAAACTGGTGGTTTCAGCCACTCACCCAAACTTCCTTTGATTTAACCTGCATTGTTTCTCAAATGCGGTGCAAAGGTAAGCGTTTATTTTTAATCTGCAAACCTTTTACGCATATTTTTTATAAAAAAAATCGCTTCCTAGAGTTAATCTACTCATATTCAAAAGATAATAGAAATGAAAAACAATGCTCGAAACCTGTTTTATTTTATACATTTTGAGATAATAGAGAAATATCGTACATTTGCAGTTGAAAAACAAATAAAGACTTGACCGTATGGATGAACTTTTACACACTACCGTTAATGCCACAGTCAACTCACGCTACCCTAGCATGCGACCGGAAGGCAGAAAACTATTGGAGAGTATTCTAATACGTAAAGAAGTATGCAAAGGAGAAATTCTTCTGGAAGAAGGGCAAATCAGCCAATACATTGTCATTGTGGGTAAAGGAATGCTCAGACAATACTATTATAAGAATGGAAAAGATGTCACCGAACATTTTTCCTATGAGAATTGCATTACCATGTGTATTGAAAGCATTTTAAAAAAAGAGCCCAGCCGTATCATCATCGAAGCACTTGAAGAAGGAGTGGTATATCTACTGCCTTTCGCCAAACTGATGTTACTTACCGAAACATCGTGGGAAATAAACATGTTCTATAGAAAGGTATTGGAGTTTTCATTAATCGTATCACAGATAAAAGCCGACTCTTGGCGATTTGAAACAGCTCATGAACGTTATAGCAGACTGATGAAAGTACATCCGGAAATCATAAAGCGCGCCCCACTTTCACACATCGCTTCTTATTTGCTGATGACTCCGGAAACCTTAAGCCGCGTACGGGCAGGAAACCTTTAACGCACACTTATACATACGGTATCACCCTCTTAGAAGCCGTTTTTAAATAGTACACCTGCTTTCGCTGAGTATATTATTAACATTTTCTGTGATATATAGGAAAGCATAACAGACTATGTTACGAGAATCAGGGCAGAAAACAACCGAAGATAAATTCAGAGAAAACTAAATATAATATTTTCCGAATAAAACACATACACTTTCTTACAGCCTACGATATTCTTTGGGTGACACCCCCGTATGGTGTTTAAAATACTTGCCAAAAAAAGACTGATTCGCAAAATGCAGTTCATCGGATATTTCCTGAATACTCATTTCTGATGACTTCAGCAATGCCTTTGCCTCTAACAGCACCAGGCCGTCTATCCATTCACTAGCTGTCTTTCCACTCACTTCCTTAACAGCTGTAGACAGATGTTTGGGAGTTAAGAACAGTTTATCGGCATAATACGTCACACTACGTTCCGACTTAAAATCTGCAGTGACAGCCCGGATAAACCGTTCAAACAAATCCTCTTTTCTGCTTTTCGGACGAATTTCCGTCAAAGTATGTCCTTGATAAATGGTATAAATCTCATAAAATAAAGACAGTAGCAAGCCCTTGGTTATCTCTTTACGAAACTGACTGTCTTTCAGTTTCACCTTTTTCCACAAAAAAGAATGGTATTCCCGGAATGATTCTAGTTCCTCATCGGTTATTTGTACACAAGGTGACTCCTTGATACGGAAAAACAAAGGAAATAACTTCTGCAAGGTAGGAATCACATCGTCCATAAAATCCTTGGCCACAGCTATAAACAAACCGGAAAAATCACCCGAACGTTCCAGTTGCTGAACTATTTGGTCGGGCAGAATAACAGCCATGGTATTCTTGGCAATGTAGCACTCCTGCAAACTGATATTCAACTTGCTTTCTCCCTGCAGACAGACGATAAAGCAAGCTGCATTCAGCCGTGTGGGATAAGAAGTGAAAGGAATATCTCTTATATTATCAAAGATAGCGAAATCATTACCGATAAAATCAATTCTCGGCAAATGCTGAATGAGGGTAATATCTATATCGCGTATGTTTTTACGTTCCATGCTGTTTGCTGATTTGCGAACAAATATAGAATTTATTCAGCAAACCAGCAAACAGATTTCTGTCCTTTCACAAGCCTGATGGCTTATCCATTCATAATTTTAAAGCCGATGAAAAACGTTCGAGGCTGAGTAGGGCCATAGAAATAGCCAGAATCACGGAATTCACCTTTATCCAAATCTTTCTGAAAACTATTAAAAATGTTTTGCACCCCTGCATTCAACTGAAATTTTATATGGTCATGCAATACAAAAGTATAGTTTACCTTCAGATTCATATCCAAGAACTGCGGAGTGTGCTCCAACCGATCTTCCTCAATATAACCAGCCATATGAGGTACAATCATCTTACCCGTATAGGTGCCCGACAAGGAGAAATCAAAATTCTTCAGCGGAGCTGAAGAGAAGGTAAAATAGCCGTAATAATCGGGAGTTCGCATCATGCGACGGGTAGTTTGCGTTTCATCATCCGTCCATGGAGTAGCGGCGGTATATCTGCTGCGCTGTGCAGTAAAGCCCAATTGGAACTGCGCCTCCTTGCCGTGTGCTATCTTGGCATCCAGATTCGCGCCATACACTCTGGCCCCATCACCGTTGCGACGCTCCTTGATAATATCTCCATTGGCATCTTCACCTATCTTTTCCAGATAAAACACATGATTCAAGTCTGTATAGAAACCTTCCAGCAATACATTGGCCTGCCAATGTCCGAAGTTGGTGGTCCAATCCACAGAACCACTAAAACTATTAGAACGCTCTTCACGCAAGTTTTCAGCCAATTTCACCTGCACACCTTCTCCACCTACGGCAGTCACATGAAGGTCTTCATCGTAAGCTTGCGGTGCCCGAAAGCCGGTAGAATAAGTTAAACGGGCCTGCAAAGCATCCGTTGGTTTATATAACAGATTGACACGAGGACTAAATATCAGATTATCTATCAGATTATGTTTATCCAGACGACCTCCAACCAATAAAGTAAACAGATTGATTTTCCACTCATTCTGAACAAATGCACTGGCTATACGCACCCGCTGCTTCATATCCCGGTGATAACCCTCCATTACATCATGCAACTTGTTCTCCTGATATTCCACTCCACCGGTAAACGTGGCCGGAGCAAACAGACACTTATCCATATTGCCTACATACATAGCTCCCGTTACCCAAGTCAAATCGTCTGTATGGCCATAGGCGTTCATGGCCTTTTGCGCACCATAATAGCTATTCCGATCGGTATGTTGCACAGATCCGTATACCGACAGTTTATGCTTATACTCTTTCCAAAACTGGTCATAACTGATACCACCACTGTTAATCACATGCTTTGTCTGTTCAGTAATGTCTGTTTCATGAGGCTGCAGGTCGAATTTATTTCCCCCTCTACGAAACTCATTAGTAGTGTGATATTCCAGATTAATGCGGCTGAAGTGAGTGGGACGATAATAAGAGCGGAATCCGAATGTATTCATATTCAGTTTTCCTAATTCAGAGAACCCGTCGTCATCGCGGTCATAGGGATTCCGGTTACGATAACTTTCATACAAGGCGATACCGTAAGAATTATCCTTGGCTACCAACGATACATTACCGCCCATATATTGCTCCCAGGATTTTCCATCCATATTAGAGAACATACTCGACACCTGAAAAGAATTATTAATAGGGTCTTTAGTAATGATATTAATGGTTCCCCCCACCGCATTGGCACCAAATAAAGCAGAACCACCTCCACGTACCACCTCTACGCGTTCTATCATATTCACCGGAATCTGTTCCAATCCATATACTCCGCTCAAGGCACTGATTACCGGGCGGCTATTAATCAAAATCTGCGAGTAAGGCCCCTCCAGACCATTGATACGCACCTGCGGAAAACCACAGTTCTGACAGTTATTCTCTACGCGAAGCCCCGACTGATAATTCAGCGTCTTAGCCAAGTCGGTAGAATTCACCATCTCAAAGAGTTTGGTACTCATCACATTCACCACTACGGGTGCCTCTTTCCGACTGACTTCATTACGATTGGCAGAAACCACCACTTCATCTGTCATAAAGCTCTCTTCTTCCATCTGAAAATGAAGTACAGCGGTAAAATTCTTATTTACCAACACCTCTTTGGTCTGCGTCTTATATCCCACAGCCGATACCCGTAAGGTATACTTTCCTTCTTTCAAATTTCTGAACTGAAACTGACCTTCTTCATTAGACACCGTACCCATATCGGTACCCACTATCAGAATCGTGGCATAGGGAATATTCACTTCAGTACCTTTCTCAATCACATGACCAGAAATCATGTTACCTTCCTTAATAGGGTTTACAGCCATAACAGACTGAAGGGCTGCCAAAAGGCATACCCAAATGAAAATATGTAATTTCATTGATTCTCTTTTATAATTTGGTATAATTTACTGATAATTTTACAGATAGATTCACCTCTGTTACATAGGCAACAGAGAAAACGCTAAATGATACAAACGAAAGCCTTACCAGATGCTAAAACATAACAATAGTCAGGACAAAGAATAACTCTGAAGGCATAAAAGGAATGCTTTGATGCCTACAAACAATAGCTTTATCCGAAGTAAAATAACATCCTGGCTGCGACCTACCTGCAACCATAGCCCGCTAACGGAGCTGAAAAAATTAAAATAAAAGAGAATCTATAGGAGGAGCCCGAAGCGAACGAACTTCTTTCCACAGAAGCTGCGCCTGATGTTCTGCCGGTTCATTATCCACATATCCCACCAACGGACGCAGCGGGCAAATTTCTTCTGTAGACTGAAAATCGGTCACCTGGTAAGGAGCCAGACCGATGACGACCAATTCCGACTGAGTGTGAGAGTGTGTTCCTTTAAACGGGTGTGAGTGAGTTATCAGCACACCATTAATGTAGTGAACGTGCGTAAAAGCTGCGATACATACCTGATACGTCACAAAGAGTACCAGTAACGACAATGCTCCAATTATTTTACGAATGAACTTTTTCTTCACGTCACTTCATTTAGAGTATTTTCCCTTTGCTAATCAAAGAGTGTACAAAGATACGTATTTTTTTCTTTTAGTTCCAAAAAGAACCATCATTAAGAACTAGCAAATAAAATTTTTCCGGTGTAGAGTTACCTGCAACAGCTACCCATAAACAGCTATTGCAGCAAAGGCAGTATAGCTGCATAGCCCTTAGCAAGCGGTTGCAAGGGCAGATGCAACCGCTTGCTAAGGGCTATGCAGTTACTTGCGTTGAAACAGGCCGTCAGGGCATGTCTTCACCAAAGAGACGTCGGTAATCCCGTCTGGCTGCCGGGCCCACCCACTCTTCCGGAATAAATTTCCATTGATTCAAGGCCTTGGGAGTGATTTCCCGATGCTCTTCGATATAGCGCATCAAGTAGAAGCGCAAATCTTTATCGGTAGAGCGAACAATGCGGCTCTTCAATTCATCTTGCGGAATGCCGGCTCCCTTGGTTAGCAGTTCTCCCCCGCCGTTGCCCCTGTAAGAATTTACTGCTACTTCATACATGCTCTCAAGCTTGAAAGGCTGTCCATCGGCCATTTGCAGGATATTCACCCGTTGTCCGGCAGGTTTGGTTACGTCCACGGTATATACGATACCTGCCGCAGAGTCGAAATTATAACTGGGATAGCGAAAAGTGGAGCGTTCTTCGGCACCTTTGTTGCCTGTACCACGGAAAAGAAGCAAATCATCATCGGCACTCTTCATTTCATTCACCCACTGTGCATACGACATTTCCAGCAGTCCCCTGATTTCTGCACCAGACAGACGCATGGTGTAAAGCATGTTCTCGTATTTATAAAGACTGAACATATCGCTCACCCTAACATCGCCCTGCTGAATGGACGCATCGAAAGAAAGAGGTGCCACCAATGATATTTCTGCACCGCTGATAGCCAATTGCAACTCGTGAATAAGGTCTACGAAAGCAGAGGAGCCAAAATAAGCAGGACGGGTAGAAATGGTGGTGTTCATCCGCCCGATTTTCTTTGATACAAAGGACGATACGGCCGAATATTCAGCAGAAAAATGCTTCATAAATTCCGCATCAGGCTCATACCGAGCCATATCTGTCAATTCTCCTGTCAACTGCTTGTCCACCACTTTACCATTATTCAGCGTCAAAGTCACCTCAGCATTACTTACCACCCGACCGTTATTGGCAGGATTCATTACCAATACTGTATCTCCTGCCACATTCACCACCTTCTTACATGCGCGTGAATGGTCATGCCCCATCAGCACCAAATCAAATCCCGGCACGCGTGTGGCCACTTCCAATGAAGCATTGTCGCGGTATTTTCCACCCATTTCCACTGCACGCTGTCCGGCATGAAACACTCCTATCAACACATCCGGATGCTCTTTCTCCTGTATAATTTTCACCCACTTCCGCGCCGTCTGCTCCATATCGTCAAAGCGGAGTCCCTGCCAGAGATTCTCTGACAGCCAAACGGGGATGGCAGGTGTAATCATGCCCAGCACAGCCACCTTCACCCCATCACGTTCCATCACTATATAGGGCTTGCAGTGAGGCTTGCCCGAAACAGCATCTACGATATTGGCACCCAGCATGGGGAAATCGCAATCCTTTATCCAGCGGTCGAACACAGCCCGACCGGTTTCTATATCATGATTGCCCATGTTGCCCGCATCATACTTCATATAATTCATTACCGCTGCCGTAAGATGAACAGATGCAGTATCTATATAATTATAATAATAAGCCGAAGGCTGCCCTTGCAGAATATCTCCGTCATCTAACAACAGCAGACGGTCGGCATAAACATTCCGCTGCTCCTTTACAAAAGCAGACACCCGCGCCAAACTACCCTCAGACGGACATTGACGGATAAAATCTACGGGAAAGAAATTACCGTGTATATCACTGGTTTGCACCACTTTTAATTTTACAATTTTCTCTTGTGCCGTCACCATCAGTAACGACACCACCCAAAATAAAGACAGACAGACGAATCGTTTCATACATTTATAGAATTAGGAGTTCAGCCGACAAAAGTAATGAAAAGACGATTGTTTTTCGTATTTTTGTCGGCAAAACTTTCATCTAAACATAACGTATATGACGGATTTCTTCCATAAAAGGATAGCACAGACGCTGTCGCTGTCGGAAAAACAAATTCAACAGACCTTGCACCTGCTCCAGGATGGAGCCACTATTCCCTTCATCAGCCGATACCGGAAAGAAGCTACGGGCGGATTGGATGAAGTACAGATAGAAGCTATTCAAACTCAGTATGATAAACTAAATGAACTGGCCAAACGTAAAGATACCATTACCAACACCATCCGGGAACAAGGCAAACTCACCGATGAATTATCCAAGCGTATCGCCGAAACCTGGGATGCTACAGTATTGGAAGACCTGTATCTGCCTTTTAAGCCCAAACGACGCACACGTGCCGAAGCAGCCCGGCAAAAGGGTTTGGAGCCTCTGGCCACTCTGCTGATGCTGCAACGGGAGCCTCAACCCGAAAAGCGTGCTTCGACTTATGTAAAAGGAGAGGTGAAAGATGTAGAAGATGCCTTGAAAGGCGCACGCGACATCATAGCCGAACAGGTGAGCGAAGATGAACAAGCACGTAATCAGGTACGAAATGCTTTTACCCGACAAGCTGTACTTACCACCAAGGTGGTGAAAGGCAAAGAAGAGGAAGCAGCCAATTACCGGGATTACTTTGACTGCCAGGAACCACTGAAACGCTGCAGCTCACACCGACTGCTGGCCATTCGGCGCGGTGAAACCGAAGGCTTTCTGAAAGTAGGAATCAGTCCCGATGACGATGCTTGTACCGAGCGTTTGGAACGACAGTTTGTACGTAGCCATAATGCTTGCGGAATGCAAGTGTCATTGGCTGTTCAAGATGCCTACAAACGTCTGCTAAAGCCATCCATCGAAACAGAATTTGCCACCTCTAGCAAAGAACGGGCCGATGAGGAAGCTATCCACGTATTCACCGCTAACCTTCGACAATTATTATTGGCATCTCCATTGGGGCAAAAACGCGTAATGGGCATCGATCCAGGCTTTCGCACCGGATGCAAGGTTGTATGCCTGGATGCTCAGGGCAATCTGCTGCATAATGAAAACATCTATCCGCATCCGCCAGTCAGCAAGCCTAAAGAAGCCATGGCCAAACTTCAGAAAATGGTAGAGGCCTATCAGATAGAGGCCATCGCCGTGGGCAACGGCACAGCCAGCCGCGAAACAGAAGAATTTCTGAAGAGACAGACCTTCCATCAAGATGTGCAAATCTTTGTGGTAAGCGAACAAGGTGCTTCCATTTACTCGGCTTCAAAAATAGCACGCGATGAGTTCCCGGAATACGATGTTACTGTGCGTGGTGCTGTATCCATTGCACGCCGGCTGATGGATCCGCTGGCTGAATTGGTAAAGATTGATCCCAAATCTATCGGTGTAGGTCAGTACCAGCATGATGTAGACCAAAGCAAACTTAAGAAATCACTCGACCAGACTGTAGAAAACTGCGTCAATCTGGTAGGCGTCAATCTGAATACAGCCAGCAGTCACCTGCTGACCTACATTTCAGGCCTTGGCCCGCAACTGGCACAGAACATCGTGAACTATCGGGCCGAGCATGGAGCCTTCCATTCGCGCAAAGAACTGATGAAGGTACCGCGCATGGGAGCCAAGGCCTTTGAACAATGTGCCGGATTCCTCCGCATACCGGGTGCCAAAAATCCTTTGGACAACACAGCAGTACACCCGGAAAGCTACTGCATTGTAGAGCAAATGGCCAACGATATGCACTGCACGGTAGAAGAACTGATAACCAGTAAAGAACTTCGCCAAAAAATAAAGTTGGAGCATTATCTTACAGACACAGTAGGTATGCCAACGCTGAAAGACATCCTGCAAGAACTGGAAAAACCCGGCCGCGACCCAAGAGGGCCTATCAAAGTTTTTGAATTTGACAAGAATGTACGTACCATCGAAGACCTCTGCATCGGTATGGAACTGCCGGGCATAGTAGGCAACATAACCAATTTCGGGGCTTTTGTAGATATAGGTATCAAAGAAAGCGGCCTGGTGCATCTTTCACAACTAGCCGACCGCTATATCAGCAATCCGAACGAAGTGGTTTCCATACACCAGCACGTACGCGTCAAGGTGCTGAATATTGATATGGAAAGAAAACGCATACAACTGACTATGAAAGGAGTAGAACAATAAAAATATAAAAGTAAAGTCAAGATACCAGCATGTAAAGCAAACACCCCTGCCACAGTAAGTAGCAGGGGTGTTTGCTTTACATGCTGGTATGCTTAGAAACTATATCTTTAAACTAATTTATGAATAATCAATCCGGATCGAAGTTTCGGTTCAAACCATGTCGTCTTTGGCGGCATGATATTACCTGTATCGGCAATGTCCATTAATTGCTTCATAGATACCGGATAGAGTGCCAAAGCCACCTTCATTTCTCCGCTATCCACTCGCTTCTTCAGTTCTCCCAATCCACGTATTCCTCCTACAAAGTCTATACGCTTATCGGAACGAAGATCCTTAATACCTAAAATTTCATCCAAAATCAGATTGGAAGAAATAGTCACATCCAATACACCTATCGGATCATTATCGTCATATGTACCTTCCTTAGCAGTTAAGCTATACCATTTTCCATCCAGATATAAGGAAAAATTATGCAATGCTACAGGACGATAAATTTCTGTACCTTTTTCTTCCACTGTAAAATTCTTGCCTACAGCTTCCAAGAACTGAGCCGGAGTTAACCCATTCAAGTCTTTCACTACACGATTATAGTCTATGATAGTCAACTGATTTGCCGGGAAACAAACAGCCATGAAGTAGTTATACTCTTCATCCCCCTTATGATGAGGATTTTGCTTTGCTTTTTCAGCACCTACCAAAGCAGCGGCCGCACTACGGTGATGTCCATCTGCGATATAAAGTGCCGGCATCTTGGCAAACTCCTTCGTGATAAAATCAATATCCTGCGGCTGGTCGATAATCCAGAACTGATGTCCAAAACCATCGTCAGGTGCCACAAAATCATAAATGGGTTTCTCGGCCGTATAACGGGCTATTACTGCATCCAGCCCCGCATTATCAGGATATGCAAAGAACACCGGCTCAATATTGGCATTGTTCACCCGCACATGCTTCATGCGGTCTTCCTCTTTATCACGCCTGGTCAATTCATGCTTCTTAATCACCCCATTCATATAATCAGGCACATACGCCCCTACCACCAGTCCATACTGCGTCTTTCCATTCATGGTCTGTGCATAGACGTAATAGTTTTCTTTTTCATCCTGTACCAGCCATCCCTTATCCTGAAACATCTGAAAGTTTTCGGCAGCTTTCTGATATACTCGAGGATCATGTTCATCGGTACCCTCCGGAAAATCTATTTCCGGCTTGATAATATGATAGAGGGATTTTTCATTACCAGCAGCTTCTTGACGTGCTTCTGAAGAGTTCAATACATCATACGGACGAGAAGCCACCTGCTCTACCCACTCTTGAGGCGGGCGAATGCCTTTAAAAGGTTTTATTGTTGCCATGTTTAGATTATAAAGGTAATTATAAGGTATTCTTTAAAAACGCTGATGACGCAGATTTGCGTCATCAGCTACTTAGAGAGGTATGCAATCTGCTCTCTAAATGACAATTATTTATTTACGCGGAATCTTTCGCAACCTTCCTTGAAGAAGCCCACGATTTGGTTGGCAGCCGCAATACCAGCATTGATATTAGCCTCAGCCGTCTGTGCACCCATCTTCTTAGGAGTAGAGAAATACCTGCCAGCAAATTTTTCCTTAAAGGTATCATTAGCAGCCGGCATAATATCCGTCACATATTCCAAATCGCCACGTTCTTCGAGCAAAGTTATCAATTCCTCTTCATTGATTACTTCTTTACGAGCAGTATTCACTAACAAACCATTTTTCGGCATTCTACCTACCAGATGCTTACCTATAGTACCCTTGGTGTCAGCCGTAGCCGGCAAATGCAGCGAAACGATATCGCAAATCTCGTACAATTCTTCCGGAGAATCTACCGCTTTAATTCCGTCATTTTCAATAAGTGTCTTCGGACAGAAAGCATCATAAGCATAAATTTCCATACCAAATCCTTTGGCTATGCGAGCCACATTGCGCCCCACATTACCATAAGCATGGATACCCAGCTTTTTACCCTTCAATTCTGTACCCGAAGTACCGTTGTACATATGCCGAACCGCCATCACCATCAATCCGAAAGCCAATTCTGCCACCGCATTTGAATTCTGTCCAGGAGTATTCATCACACATACCCCATGTGCCGTAGCTGCTTCCAAATCTACATTATCATAGCCTGCACCGGCACGCACCACAATCTTCAGATCCTTGGCTGCATCAAACACTTCCGCATCAATGATATCACTTCGAATAATAATTGCATTAGCATCCTTTACTGCTTCCAACAATTTGGCCTTTTCACCATATTTTTCAAGCAATACCAATTCATAACCGGCATCTTCTACCACCTTACGAATACCGTCTATTGCCACTTTAGCAAACGGCTTATCTGTTGCCACTAATACTTTCATAATATTATCGGATTAAGCGTGAAGTTTTTCAAATTCCTGCATACAGTCTATCAAGGCTTGTACGCTTTCTTTAGGCATTGCATTATAGCAAGATGCACGGAACCCACCCACAGAGCGATGTCCCTTAATACCTACCATACCTCTTTCTGTAGCAAATTTCAAAAAGTCAGCTTCCAGTTCCTTGTATTCCGGAGCCATTACAAAACAAATATTCATGCGAGAACGGTCTTCCTTAGCAGCAGTTCCTACAAACAATTTGTTGCGGTCTATTTCAGCATACAGCATATCTGCCTTCTCTATAGCCCTACGCTCCATTTCCTTCACACCACCTTGAGCCTTAATCCAACGCAATGTCTGTAAAGCTGTATAAATAGGGAATACAGGAGGGGTATTGAACATAGAACCGCCATCAATATGAGTCTGATAATTCAGCATAGTAGGTATGTAGCGAGAAACCTTACCTAGTGCATCATTCTTCACTATGACAAACGTAACACCTGCAGGAGCCAGATTCTTCTGAGCACCACCATAAATACAGATATACTTGGACACATCAATAGGTCGAGAGAATATATCAGATGACATATCGGCAATCATAGGCACATTCACATTCAAATCTTCCTTGATTTCCGTACCATAGATTGTATTATTTGTTGTTATATGGAAATAATCTACATCGGCAGGCACCGTATAATCTTTCGGAATATAAGTAAAGGTAGACTCTGCAGACGATGCCACCTCTACTACTTCACCAAAACCTTTTGCCTCTTTAATAGCCTTCTTTGACCAAACACCTGTATTTAGATAAGCCGCTTTCTTCTCCAAGAAGTTATAAGGTACCATACAGAATTGTAAGCTAGCACCTCCACCCAAGAACAGCACTGAGTAACCCTCTGGAATATTAAGTAATTCTTTAAACAAAGCTACAGCTTCATCTACTACAGGCTGAAAATCTTTAGCACGATGGCTGATTTCCAAAATTGAAAGACCTGAACCACCAAAATCCAAAACTGCATTAGCTGCATTTTCAATCACCTCACGCGGAAGAATAGAAGGACCCGCATTAAAATTATGTTTTTTCATTTGAAAAATGTTTTGGTTAAACAAATTCATTCTTTTACGTCTATCGACATAGCGAAATTACAGTTTTTTTTCTGTAAAACAAATCATTCTTAATATTTTTCACGCCTTACTCTTCATATTCTACCATTTTTACTCCTTCATAGAAAAAATATACGCTGCTTTGATAACCCTACTTGACAATTTGACTTTTCGAAAGATAAACAGTCTATACCAAGCATTATTGATTACCAAAACAGCGTACTTAATAAAGAAAACAACTATTTTATTTACATTTTGCTATTTAGCCTCTTCTATAATGGTTTTCATTCCTTTAATCTTCTCTCCACGAACCAACGTCAGCAGTTGCTTCACTTTGCTGCGTCGCACAGCTACGAACGCATGATGTTCCTTCACATCCACCTGCCCCACATCTTCACGAGCTAATCCTCCCTTCTTATATAAGAATCCCACAATATCTATCCGATTCAGTTTATCTTTCTTCCCCTTGCCAATATATAATGTGGCCCATTTCGGCTTAATAGGTTTGCATCCCTGGTCTTGCAATTCATAAACGGGCAGTTCACCTGTAACATAATCGGGCAACTTCTCTTCTGCATGAAGTATCAGATAGGAGAAACCGGAAGATTGCCAGCGGGCCGTACGCCCGTTACGGTGGGTAAAAGCCTCTTCATTTACCGGAAGATGATAATGCACTACGTGGTCCACACCCGGTATGTCAAGTCCACGGGCTGCCAAGTCGGTAGAAATCAAGACCGGACAACTGCCATTACGAAACTTATACAATGCACGTTCGCGAATATCCTGATCCAATCCCCCATGGAAAGCCTCACAAGGATATTTACGACTCCTGAGATACTCCACTACCCTATCCACACTCTCACGATAGTTCACAAAGACCAAAGTGGAATGATTGCCCAATTGACAAAGCAAGCGAAACAATGTTTCCAATTTATCTTTCTCTGGCGAAAGAACCCTCTTCAATAATAAGCGTTCCTCTTTAGCGGCCTCATTCAAAAAGTTCAGTTTAACCAATTTCTCATGACCTATGCCCGCAAATTCCGGTATTTCCTCAGCATCCGTAGCAGACAACAGTATACGTTGCCGCAAAGCTGGCAACTGACCGATTACTTCAGACATTTCATCATGAAAGCCAAACTCCAGACACTTATCAAATTCATCTATCACCAGCGTACGCACCGACTGTACATCAAAATTGCCTTTACGCAGATGATCGTTCATACGACCGGGAGTACCTACAATAACCGACGGACACAATCCCTTCATGGTGCGATGCTCATCCATGGCCGGCCTGCCCCCATAACAGCTCATCACCTTGAAAGGGGTATTCATCGATTTAAAAACTGTCTCTATCTGCAAAGCCAGTTCTCTCGATGGAGCCAAAACCACAGCCTGCACACCCGATATATCCAGACTTAAAGACTGCACTAAAGGCAACAAAAAAGCCAAAGTCTTGCCCGAGCCTGTAGGCGATAATAGAACTACATCTTGCTGCCGAGCTATTGCCTCACCAGCCTTAACCTGCATCTCGGTAAGTTTTTCAATCTGTAAATTGTATAATATCTGTTCTAGTTGCATACTTATTAGAGTTATTCATTCCCTGTTCCTACAAGTTATTAACTTCTTCTACAGAAAGACCTGAAATAGAAGCAATGACTGTTACTTCCATATTCGCTGCTTTCATCTTACGTGCAATTTCCATTTTTTCTTCCGCACGACCTTCTGCACGACCTTCTGCACGACCTTCCGCACGACCTTCCGCACGGCCTTCCGCACGACCTTCCGCACGACCTTCTATTTTAGCAGTATCCAGCACATCGTTCTGAATCATGATTGCACTCAGATGCTCATCGTATGCATGACGTTCGGCAGGTTGCATATTGTAATAGCGCAAGCGTTCGCGAGCCTCCGGCAAACCGGGCGCAGAATCATCTTGGCGAATCTCACCGGTCTTCAAATAAGAAATCCATTCTTCAAGCGGAGTACGGGCCACCTGATTAAATTCATTCACCCGAATCAGATAATACTCAGGAAAAATATCCTTAGGAGATTTACGAGTTATCACATCCCGCTCTTTCGTAGTAACCAATAATTCATCGTGCGTATGCACCCCTACAAACTTTGAATAGCCATGATACAAATAATCACTGCCCTTACCGATGTCAAAATACAGGATGCTGATAGAAATCACCTTCTTGACCTCTTGATAAGAACTACCCAAAGAGATATGTTCAGTCACCGCCTTAGCCACTCCATAGAGGATGCGCTCCAGGTAATAAATCTCTCGCGTGTTCTGCACCTCCACAATGATGATTTCCCCCTTGCTGTCCTTGGCCTTGATGTCCACCCTGTTGAATTTATCATCAGCAGTCAGCTGGTTACTTTCGCTTTCCAGCAACTCTATAATTGTGATTTTCTCACCTAGCAGCACAGTCAGAAGCCCTTCAAGCACAGCAAAGTTAGCCTTATCCCGAAGCATACGCTTCATGGCCCAGTCGAAACGAATGTATCTTTCTTTTTCCATATCCCCGAGATTTTTCTTTTCTACAAATGTAAACAGAATCTTCTGATTAAACAAATGAAGGAATTAAGAATATTCGTAGCTTTACAGATGAAAAAAAGGGAGTGCATGATTCACGCACTCCCTTCATTGTATGCTAACTAGCAGATATGTACTTTAATTCCAGTTCCAATCCGAGAGATTGAGAGAAGCTTCTACATCCTCTTCAATTACATCGGGCAGATTACAGAAGAAATCAATACCGGTTTCTTGCTCCAGTTTATCAATGCTGACCACAACTGCCTGCATTTCACTTACCGATGGATCTTTCTTTTGCCCTTCTTTGTGTTCCACCCAGAAAGCCAAAGCATGATATGCACCTTCTTTCTCAGTAAGAACTGCCATGAAATAATACTGTGGACAACCCAATCCTTTCGGAGTAAAACCGTTCTCATCCGTTTTAGGGTATTGTGCAGGATTATAAACCGGCTTACCATTGAAATTCTTAAGCAGTCTGTTAGCTGTGCCGCCTTTCACCACATAGACCTTGTCATAATCGGCAGGAACTGACTTTCCCCAATTACGTACACATGTTTCCAACTTACCCCAAAAACCGCTATTAAACTCATTAAGCATCGGAGAGATATTAGTATAGTAGAATGTCTTTATATTTGCCTCACGTGAATACTGACGGTCGGCATTGGCGCAAAGATGTCCCTTATCAAAGCCATCGGATTTGTGCATGTATTCTTCTATAGGAGCCACTTCTGCAGGCATTTTCGGATCCCATGCATAAGCATCCTCACGCTTCAACGAACCCTTATTGGTCACTTCATCAAAGCTGTAGGCCACCCAGGCAGAATGCCTTTGTTGTGCATTCCATTCCAAAGCCAGCGATAAGGTTTCCACACCACTCTCTTCTGTGGTATGAGCGGCAAAATAATTATCAGCATTCAAAGCAGGAATTTCCAAACCGTTGGCAAAAGGAACTGTCGAAGGATTAGCATTGTCGTTTACCGACATATCCATTTCTTCGGTACCAGATAATACATACTCTAACGCTACATTATTTTCCCAAATATAGGCCACACGCATCTTTATATAGACCAAATTACGAGTACCTTTAAACTTTGCCCAATAAGCGGCTCCTTCCATTACATCCACGGTACTTTGCCAAGCATCATCTGCCGGTTTTTCACCCATAGAAGAAAGTTGATTACCTTCTGTTTTAACAAAGCTCCATGCGCTGCCTACAAACTTTTTATCTTTTAAATAAAATGGTTTACCAAAGCCTTCGGGTTTAAACACATTATACCCCTCTGACGGGCTGTTGTAACCTTTCAAGATAAAGGTGGAAGAACCCTCCTGTGTCATTTCGATATAACCGTTAGCAGGTACATCCGAGTCATCATTACAAGCTGTGAAGCCAAGGCTCACAGCCAGCAAAAACATGAAATAATATTTTCTGAATTTCATTTGATAAGAAACTATTAATTTGAACAATAAAGGAGCTGGAAAAAACATTTCTCCCCAGCTCCTTCTTTAAATTCGATAAATTATTCTTTCACAGAAAGATTCTTGATTTCTACAGTAGGAGCAGCTGAATCAGTGCTCTTATAATGGAATGCAATACGAATCTTCTTACCTACAAATTGTGTCAAGTCAACCGGCTCAACTGTTGAGAAATCCCAACTGGTACCCTCGGGCCATCCTTGTACTTGCAGTTTCTTCCAACTAGCTTCAGCAGCCTTGCCTTCAGTATAGTCTTCAGCCACCACAAGATTAAAGAAATCCTTCAATTCATTACCTGCTAAGAAATTTATAGCACAGTCAAATACCAATACAGGCATACTGGCCTTTGAAAGATCTAATTCAGGTGATACCAGATAACTTTCAGCAGCCTTATTGCCCCCTACAAAGCCGGATCCTTTCCAATATCCAAATTTGTCAAGTTTCCATACATAACTGCTATTTCCCGGAAGAAGAATATCATCAGGTTTGAAACCACCGTCAGAGCCATCAAACGATGCTTCCAGGTATACACGAGCTTCTATCCATTCACCTTCTGCTTTTTGGAAAGTCATCATAGCCGGAGAGGCTTCGCTAGTCATCACCCAAGCACTGCCATCAAACTTAAATTCTGTAGCACTCAGCTTGTCACTATCATTTTTATCATTAGCGTAAACCACAGCAGCTACATCATCCGGCTTAGCATACGGGTAGTTTTTAGCAAGGTATATAGGCAAGGACTCTGCCGGCTTGCTAACATAAGAACTTCCCATTTGATCGTAATCAGATGGCTGCAATACACTTACATCTACACCTGATTCTTTAAACAATTCCCATGTTTTAGCCTCACCATTATAAGCATACAAAACTGATGTATTGGGAGTAACCGCAGCACGAGTCAAGCCAAAGACTGATGCAGCAGCAGCCTCTTTCACATCGGTGTAGATAACGCTTACTCTACCATTGTAAGGCTGTCCCTGAATGTAACCTGTCAAAACGACATTCTTGTCATTCAATGACATATCAAATTTTTTATCATCTACATATGTCAAAGATACAGAGTTTGCAGAGCCAGGAAGGACATTAAAGTAATACCCTCCCTTAGGATTATCTGAAATAGACATTTTACCGGAAATAGAGAAATGCGCTACACGAGGCACGGCCACCCAAGCATCAAACTCTTCGGGTGTAATAGTCGGAGCTACCATGCTCTTAACAGCAGTTTCATTCATACCATTCTTCGCCTTAGCGGAAATATTCTTTAACTGAATAGCACCATCACGCTTATTAGCTTCACCAGTTACGGTTACTACATCGCCCACAACAAATTCAGGCAACTCATTCAGATACACCAACACATTACCTGTGCCATCGGCCAACATGAAACTCTTCTGGTTCACAGCCGTCACAACGCCCCGTACACTGTATTCTTTACCTGCTTCAACATACTGAACAGCGCCTATCGGAGTAAGGCTGTTTGCTTCTCCCTTCTTAACGATAGAAGTCACAAACACGTTAGGATAAGAAGTACCGCTCAGTCCAGCCATATACCCCGTTACCTCAACCTGCTGATCATAGTAGCTTTCATCCAAGAAAAGAGCGTCTGTAGGGCTAGGTTGCATCGTAGTACCCTCAATAATCAAATTATTATTTTTGCCACTTTTCACCAACTTCGCTTCAAAAGTTACATACTCCATCGTTACGTTCTTCCCGTAATTGGTAAAGTAATCCGCATCCACCTTTTTAGCTTCCGGATATGCGAATTCTGCTGCACGCTCCAGGTATTTGACATTAGCCTTAGCACGGAAGCGATACAGACCTTGCTTAGCTTCCACATCACCATCGAGTTCTACAACGTCGCCCAAAGACACTGTAGGCAGGTAACCACGGTAAACACGCATCATACCTGTTCCATCCTGAATGATGAAACTCTTGGCATTGGCAGCTATTACTGTACCTTTAGCCGTATATTTACCCTCAGAAGCGATCTGATTAATCGGAGTATAATTAACTTCCGGCTCCTGAGTACCTCCACCACCGCCAAAGCTAGGCTCTGTATCAGACCAAGCATAGCTTACTACACGTACTTCACCATCTTTAGGCTTAGAAATACCTGCATTCAAAGCCTCAACAATTTTACCTTTTGTAGAAGGCGATATAAAGGATACGTTCTGTCCTTCTCCCCAAACCACCTTGTAATCATCACTGTCGAGCGTATATTTTTTAGCACCTGCCAGCTTGGTAACATAATCAGGCAGATTGGCAAATTCGCTATAGTGTACCGTTACCTTAGACTTATTGTCCATGTAAGGGTATTTTTGAGCGATGAATGCCGGCAGATACCACGCAGCCGGAGCATCTTCCGTAAAAAATTTATTGGAACTTACCGCCTTTAAAGCAGCCTCGTAACTTCCTCCTTCCGGATCTTTAGACAAAGCCAGATCTTGATTGGCTTTCAATTCAGCTACGTTCTTGTAATCGTTGGCAGCCAAGGTAATGGTGTCACTCCACACATGTTGCGGGTGAGCCAATTCATCGAAGCCGGGGAAATTGTCTTCATTATAGTCGCAGGCACCCAATGTCAGAGCAGCTGCAAACAATCCATATATACAATATTGTTTCTTCATAATCAAAGCAATAAATTAAATTAGAATCTGAACTTCAAACCTACAGAGAATGTACGTCCGAAACCATAGAATACGGTACAATCTTCCCAAGTAGATCCATCCCATGCATCGGCAATATATTCCTGATTGAACAAGTTGTTTACATTACCACTCAATGTAGCAGATACCTTTCCAAAATCGAATGTATAGCCTGCATTCAAGTCAAATGTATGAGAAGAAGGCACTCTCCAAGGACTCTTTACTTGATATTCCTTACCCGGAGTAGCGTCATCTGCTTCAATATCATAGTCTGCAAACAGACGGGCGACGAAGTTCCAATCCATACCGATACGCAATCCTTTCATCGGACGTACGGTTACTCCCAACGAAGCTGTTGTTTGAGCAGAGCCACCCACATTTACATCATCCATACGAATCTGGTAACGGTATTTTTCCGGATCAGCATCGGCAGGCACCACCACTTCGTTCTTAGGATCGTACATCTGTCCTTCATTGTTAAAATAGAATCCGGTTGCCACACCATCCCAACGCCAGTCACCGATAGAGAACATACCGTTGATATTCAACCAATGTGCAGGTTTGGCTTCAAAATCCACTTCCACACCCATGTGCTTGGCATTAGCACCGGTCATATTCATGGTGTAACGGCTACCGTCGCGTCCTGTACCACTATCATACAAGCTCTTATCCATCCACTGAGTATAATAAGCATTCACATTAGCAGCCAAATATTTACTACGGAATCCATAGCCTACTTCGAAAGACATTACCTTTTCATTCTTGGCATCCTGATTACGCTCGTGAGAGTTCTGTGAATTGATAAAAGAGGTGTCGAACATCGGCGCACGGCTGATAAAGCCAGCATTGAAGAACACGTTGTGATTATCCGTAATGTTCCAGTTGGCACCACCCTTGATATTACCGCCTAAATAATGCTTCTTGCTGCTGGTAGCATGGGCTTCATCATAGTAGAAGCGGTCTTTACGCCAGTAGCTTGTATTAGAAAGACCTCCTGATACAAAAGCACTCAACTTATCCTGGTTATATTCCAATTGTGCAAAAGCACCTTCAGACATTACAAAGCCATCGTAATCGCGATAAACCACATCGCCTACTGTAAGTTTCTGCTTGGCAAATTCCGGATTAGCTGCCGCTGCATTATTAGCAGCCAACACTTTATCACGATTGGAATCAATGAAATATTCACCGCTAAACAAATCCGTGATGATATTCTGGTGCAAGCCTTTGTAGTAGCGCAAATCCACACCACCATAGAAATCGAAATGTTCGCCAAACTTAGTGGTATAGGTTGAAAGCAAGCCATACCATTCGTGATTATTCATTGATTTACCCATTACCATCTGCGAACCGGTGGTACTGGCCATATTCAATTCATCAATGGCATCGTAATTAAAGGTACCATCGGCATTGCGATAAGCACTACTTACATATCCGTTGCTGGCTCCATACCATCCGCTACGGAAAGCCGAAGTACCCGTACCGCTGTAACCGTTACCACGTCCGATAGAAGCATAGAGCGCAGTACTCAAGCTGGATTTATAGTCAATCTGCCACAGGTGATTCAAAGAAATCTGCGGCTTATGGTAAGCATTGCGGCTAGAGTTGTATGCCTGCCCCTTGCGATAACCGAAGGTCGGGTTATAGCGATACGGACTCTTTTCGCCCATATATTTTTGAACGCGTTGCCATTCCTTGATACTTAAGGCGTTATTATAATTACGTTGGTTATGCCATTGAGGAGCACCGAACACTGTCAATGACAACTGATGATTATCATTAAAGCGTTTAGCCAAACTGGCAAAATAATTGTAACCTTCGAAATCCGTACCTTGAATATAGCCGTCACCCCAAGTCTTACCACCCAGCAAAGTGAAAGCCCATCCGTCTTTAGTCAAACCGGAAGATACACTGAAAAGAATCTTGTTGTAACCATCATTACCCATACTGTAAGATACAAAACCGCCTTTCTTGGCATCTGTACTCTTGGTGATGATATTGATAGAACCACCTACGGCAGGTGAAGACACCTTGCTGGCACCCAAGCCACGCTGTACCTGCATAGAACTGGTTACGTCGGACAAACCGGACCAGTTAGACCAGTATACCTTCTGATTTTCCATACCGTTCATCGGTACACCATTAATCATCATGGCCACGTTCTCGCTCTGGAAACCGCGAATACGCGTCTTGGCATCACCGAAACCACCACCTTCTTTGGTTACATATACACCTGGAGTGGCTTTCAGCAATTCAGGAAATTCCTGCGTACCGAGTTTTTCTTCAATGAAAGCCGGAGTAAGAGTAGCTACAGCCACCGGAGTCTTGCGTGCCACTGCAATGGAAGAAGTAATCGTAACGTCGGCCAGCATCACTGCATCAGGATGCATTTCCACAACACCCAAATCAACATTGGCACCCTTGGAAGGCACCTGTTTCTTCAAATCTTTATAGCCTACATACTTGAACAACAAGTTGGCACCTGCCTTAGCTTGCTGCGTGAAGTAACCGTCAATGTCGGTCACTGTACCTTGCGAAGTACCTTCTACCATAACGGCGGCACCCACCAAAGGCTCACCTGTCTCTGCATCGACAAGCTGACCTTTCACTGTAGTCTGTGCAAATGCTACGGCACTAAATACCGACAGCACACTCACTAACAGGAATTGAATTAGATGTTTTCTCATAAGTCAGTTTTTTGTTAAACTTAATTATTAATTAACTATTAAAAAAAATATCTTTGATGCAAAGCTAACAAATTTTCACGTTACAGAGATTACATTTCTATAAATTTTTCAAAGAAAACAAGGAAAAAGCTATAAAAACACAGATTTCTGCGGAATGGTTCAAAAAAACTAAAAAAAAACACTGCGAACAAGGAACAAAGGCTCCTATCGGCCATGAAATATCAACACTGCATTTTGTTCTATTTTTCCACTGCGATTCATCTTGCAAGGGTCAAAAACGGGTTTACTTCGGATCCATGAATTCGGACTTGGCTAGGAGAAGGTAAGGACCAGATACGGAGAGGGTGCGAGGTAAGGTTAGAAATTGTTCTATAAGTCGGTTTTACAATTAGCTGCTCCAAGCATTTATCGGCAAAGGATTGCTCAGTTTAAAAGTTTTCTCTACCTTTGCCAAAGAGGATAGATTTATCTATCGACAATGCTTTATTACGATAATATACTAGCGAATTACATAACCATAGAAATAATAATCGAAGAATACCGTGAAAAAAAGAGTCAGACATATCTGTTCTTCATTGCGTTTCTGCCGCTGGAGCCGTAAATCTGATGCTGCTTTCCTAAGCTTGGGACGCTGTGTCACCATAGGCCATCTGCGCAAAAATGTAGTGGACAGTTCGCTGCAAAAACAACACACGGTACATACCAACCCTTATAACCTCATTCATATGAATATTGAAAAACTGAAGGCACACGTGCTGGCTGGAGGAGACATTTCGCCAGAGCAGGCACTGTGGCTGGCGGGATGCACCGACCGGGAGGCTCTCTTTGCCGCTGCACACGAAATTACCGAGAACTGCGCACCGCGCGAATTCGATATGTGTTCCATTATCAACGCCAAATCGGGTAGATGCCCGGAAAACTGCCAATGGTGCGCCCAATCGGCTCATTACCACACAAAGGCCGAAACCTATGATTTACTGCCTGCCGAGGAGTGTCTGAGACAGGCTGTGTATCACGAACAACAAGAGGTAAACCGGTTTTCACTGGTGACCAGCGGACGCAAACCTTCCGCTAAACTCTTGGAACAAATCTGCCAGCATACCCGCAATATCCGACGCGGCTCCTCCATTCCATTATGCGCATCGCTCGGACTGCTACAGGAAGATGAACTAAAAGCACTACACGAGGCCGGAATCACCCGCTATCACTGCAACTTGGAAACGGCTCCTTCTTACTTTCCCAAACTCTGCTCCACACACACCCAAGAAGAGAAAATACAAACGTTGCTGGCTGCCCGCAGGGTGGGCATGGACATCTGTAGCGGAGGTATCATCGGAATGGGAGAAACGATGGAGCAACGCATAGAACTGGCTTTCAAGCTAAAAGAACTGAATATAACTTCCATTCCGCTCAACCTGCTTAGCCCCATTCCGGGCACTCCACTGGCAAATCAATCTCCGCTGAGCGAAGAAGAGGTTCTTATTACCATCGCATTGTTCCGCTTCATACATCCCACTGCCTACCTGCGCTTTGCCGGAGGAAGAGCTCGACTGAGCAAAGAAGCCGTGAAGAAAGCATTATACATCGGCATCAACGCGGCTATCGTAGGCGACCTGCTTACTACCTTGGGATCGAAAGTGGAAGATGACAAGAAACTGATAGCCGAAGCGGGCTATGGATTAGGAAGCCCGCAACTGGACCGCAATCATCTGTGGCACCCCTATACTTCGACTACTACACCGCTGCCGGTCTATAAAGTGAAACGGGCAGAAGGCGTGAAAATTACCATCGAAGACCCCTGGCAGCCTGATGCAGAACGTACACTGATAGAAGGGATGTCGTCATGGTGGTGTGCCGTGCATGGCTACAACCATCCCATACTGAACGAAGCAGCCGAAAATCAATTAAAGCGGATGTCGCACGTGATGTTCGGTGGACTGACTCACGACCCGGCTATAGAACTGGCCAAAAGGCTATTACCGCTGGTACCGCCTTCCTTGCAGAAGATTTTCTATGCCGACTCGGGGTCGGTAGCAGTGGAGGTGGCCATGAAGATGGCGGTGCAGTATTGGTATGCCAAGAGTCTGGCTGCGCCCGAGCAAAGCGCTTTGGCAAAGAAGAATAATTTTGTGACCATCCGTAGCGGCTATCACGGCGACACCTGGAATGCCATGTCGGTATGCGACCCTGTAACGGGCATGCACTCGCTATTCGGTTCGGCACTGCCTATCCGGCATTTTGTGCCTCAGCCGCATTCTCGCTTCGGCAACGAATGGTATCCGGATGATATCCTCCCTCTGAAACAAACCATTGAGGAACACCGGGATACGCTGGCTGCTGTCATCTTGGAGCCTATCGTACAAGGGGCAGGAGGAATGTGGTTCTACCATCCGCAATATCTGCGCGAAGCGGCCGCCCTCTGCCGACAGCACGGCTTATTGCTGATATTCGACGAGATTGCTACCGGATTCGGACGTACCGGGAAACTTTTCGCCTGGGAGCATGCAGGTGTGGAACCGGATATCATGTGTATCGGTAAAGCGCTGACTGGAGGATACATGACACTCTCAGCTGTATTGGCCAGCAACGAAGTGGCCGACTGTATCTCGAATCACACTCCCGGTGTATTTATGCACGGTCCTACTTTCATGGGGAATCCGCTGGCATGTGCAGTGGCCTGCGCATCCATCGACCTGCTTACCTCGCCGGAATATGACTGGCAAGGTAAAGTGAAAAGCATCGAGCAGCAACTGAAACGGGAATTGGCTCCGGCCAGGACATTGCCTCAGGTGGAAGAGGTACGGGTGCTGGGAGCCATCGGGGTGGTGGAAATGAAAAAACCGGTAGACATGGCTCGCCTGCAGCGACGCTTCGTGGAGGAAGGTATTTGGGTAAGGCCGTTCGGCAAGCTGGTTTACTTGATGCCTCCATTCATCATTCGCCCGGATGAGTTGAGTGAACTGACCGGTAAATTACTGAAAATCATTGCAGAGGAGAAAGAATAATGGAACGGTTTGAACAAGAATTGCAAGAATTGGCACGAAAGGGGAACCTCCGGAAACTGCCTTTAGTGGAGCAAGAGGGGGGCTATGTAATCAAAAACGGACAACGAATGCTGAATGTATCGTCCAACGATTACCTGGGCCTGGCTGGCAATCGCACTTGGAGAGATCGGTTTCTACAGACACTATCTGCAGACAACTTCCTGCTCACTTCCTCGTCTTCACGACTGCTTACCGGAAATTTTCCGATATACGAGGAATTGGAAGAGGAATTGGCACATCTGTTTGGTACAGAGGCTGCTTTGGTACTGAACAGCGGTTATCATGCCAATACAGGCATCTTGCCGGCTGTGACCGACAGCCAGACGCTGATTCTGGCCGATAAACTGGTACATGCCAGCTTGATAGACGGTATTCGGCTGTCGACTGCCCGCTGCATCCGCTATCGACACAATGATTTGAATCAGTTGGAACGATTGCTGGAAATGCATCATACAGTCTACCGCAACATCATTATAGTAACGGAAAGTATCTTTAGCATGGACGGCGACCGTGCCGACTTAAAGGCACTGGTAGCCTTGAAGCATCGGTATGGTAATGTGTGGCTGTACGTAGATGAAGCGCATGCATTCGGGGTCTGCGGCCCCAGTGGACTGGGCTGCGCAGAAGAAGATAACTGTATACTCGATATCGATTTTCTGGTCGGCACATTTGGCAAAGCAGCAGCATCGGCCGGTGCCTATATCGTATGTAAAAAGGTGATACGCGAATACCTGGTAAACCGGATGCGAACACTGATTTTCACCACGGCCTTGCCCCCGGTAAACGTGGCATGGACTTTATTTGTGATACGACAACTGAAAGAGATGTCGCAAGAACGGAAACACCTGGCTACCATCAGCGAACTGCTGAGAAACACGCTGCGCGAGAAGGGATATGCCTGCCCCAGCGTAAGCCACATTGTTCCATTGATTATCGGCGATAGCCAACAAACCATATTATGCGCAGAGGCCTTGCAACAAAACGGGTTTTATGCCCTGCCGGTAAGGCCACCTACGGTGCCCGAAGGCACTTCACGCATCCGGTTTTCACTAACGGCTGCCTTGACAGAAAAAGACATACATAAACTGACAAACGTATTTACACATGAAACAACAATTCATTATTAAAGAGAACAACCCTAAACTGTTGATCTTCTTTGCCGGATGGGCCTGCGACGAGACTCCGTTCAAGCACTATCGTCCCAAAGGATCGGACTACATGATATGCTACGACTACCGGAACTTGGATTTCGACCATTCTATCTTTAAACAATATAAGAGGGTGAACGTGGTGGCCTGGTCTATGGGAGTATGGGCTGCTTCTTACGTGCTGAATCATGCCAAAAAATTCAAAGGCATATCGGTAGCCTTCAACGGAACCTACCAGCCCATCGACGATACGGTAGGCATTCCGCCTGCTTTGTTCGAAAATACCCTGCGCAACCTCACTCCGGCCTCTCTGCAAAAATTTATGCGCAGAATCTGCGGCACAGCGGAAGCCTACAAGGAGTTCATGGCCATCACGCCTCGCAGGAACTTTGAAGAAATAAAAGAAGAACTGCAATGCATCAAGGAACAGTTCTGCCGCGAATCGGGATTGACATGGGATGAAAACGGAAAGATGGATGACGACGGATATGATTCGGATGAATTTGTGAAGTACTTGGATACCTACTATTGGAAATTTAACTATATTTACATCGGAGAGAAAGACGCAATCTTTCCCTCCGAAAATATGGGCTTGGCCTTTCAAGATAACCCGGCTTTGCAATTGCCAGGCGTACACCACTACGATGCCCAGGTATTCCAGTTTCTACTGGAAGACATGTGGAGTATGCCTATCGATGAATTTATCCTAGAATGGTGGTATGATGACCGGAGATATTAACCCTACTGGAAAGAAAGAGATAGACAAGGCATTGGTGGCCCGTTGCTTTGCACAGGCACGTAACACCTATGAGCAGGAGGCCGCCGTGCAGCGACAAGTGGCCGAAAAAATGATGCGGTTACTGAGCGATGCATTCAAGGATTACCCCAACGAAGCGCTGCCCAAACACCTCGTAGAAATAGGTTGTGGCACGGGAAGTTTCTCCAGACTGCTGGCTGCCCGATTACAGCCCGCCACTTTCTTGCTCAATGATTTATGTCCGGAGATGGAAGAGTGCCTCACAGATTTGTGCAGGCAGCCTTCCACCTTCTTCCATGCTGCAGATGCCGAGGAATTCCCTCTGCCGGAAGATACCGAACTGATAGCTTCGTGTTCTACCATACAGTGGTTCAACCACCTTCCAGGCTTCTTTACACGATGCAGGAATGCACTGAGCAACCACGGTTGGCTGGCATTCAGCACTTTTGGCAGAAGAAACATCTACCAAATAAGAGAACTGACCGGAAACGGATTGGATTATACCGACTTGAAAAATCTGAAACGGATGCTGGAACCCGACTTTGAAGTGATACATGCCGAAGAAGAGGTATGTACCCTGTATTTCGACTCTCCGCTAGAGGTGCTGAAACACCTGAAACAGACGGGAGTAACAGGCACGGAAAAAAAAGTATGGAGCCGCGGCAGGCTGCAACAATTCTGCGAGAATTACAGCCGGTTGTTTAGCAATGAACAGGGAAAAGTATCCCTTACGTATCACCCCATCTATCTATTGGCTAAAAAGAAATAAGATAAAATGACTAAAATGAAACAGAACATTTACTTTGTAAGCGGCATTGATACTGATGCCGGGAAGAGTTACTGCACGGCCTGGTATGCCAACCAACTGGCTGCCGACGGCAAACGGGTTATCACCCAAAAATTTATCCAGACGGGCAACTGCGGACACTCGGAAGATATCGACCTGCACCGTCGTATCATGGGTACAGGCTATCTGCCTGAGGACCAGGAAGGACTAACCATGCCCGAAATTTTCTCTTATCCTTGTTCCCCACATCTGGCAGCACGCATCGATGGACGATCCATCAACTTTGATAAAATAGAGCAAGCTACCCTGGAGCTGGCCAACCGATATGATACGGTATTGGTGGAGGGAGCAGGCGGACTGATGGTGCCTCTCACGGAAGAGTATCTCACCATAGATTATATAGCAGATAAGGGATATCCGCTGATTTTAGTCACTTCGGGCAAACTGGGCAGCATCAACCATACGTTGCTAAGTCTGGAGGCTATTCAGCGAAGAGGAATCAAGCTGCATACGGTACTCTATAACCTATATCCACCGGTAGACGACCATACCATTGAAGAGGATACCTTGAAATACATCCGACACTATTTGGGCAAACATTTTCCAGAAACTGAATTAGCGGTAGTACCAGTTATCAAGTAATCATTTTTTTTGTATTTTTGCCGAAAACAAAAAGGCATGATGGATTTATTTATATTCGACGAGACTGAGAAAATACTGCTGACAGCAACAGCCATTCTTTTTCTGATACAACTGCTGTATTACACGGGAATCTATAGCCGGATAGCACGCAGAAACAAGTGCGAACGGAATCAGGAACTGCACTTTACACAGGAACGACCGCCCTTATCGGTGATTCTCTATGCACACGAGGCTGCAGACCATCTGAAACAGAATTTACCTGCTATCCTGGAACAAGATTACCCGCTATACGAGGTAATTGTCATCATTGACGGACAAGACGACGGAAGCGAAGACTATCTCACCCGGATGGAAGAACGTTATCCGCACTTATATCATAGCTTTATTCCGAATTCCTCACGCTATATCAGCCGGAAGAAGCTGGCAGTAACCTTGGGTATCAAGGCTAGTAAATACGACTGGATTATACTGACGGATACCCAATGTAGGCCCCAAGGAAAAGAATGGCTGCAAACCATGGCGCGCAATTTTACTCCGCGCACAGAAATGGTGATAGGTTACAGCACCTATGAGCACGGAAAAGGATGGCTGAGCAAGCGGGTGTGCTACGATAACCTGTTCACTGGTATGCGCTACTTGAGTGCAGCTTTGGGCGGACATCCCTACATGGCTTTCGGCCGTAACCTGGCTTATCGCAAAGAGTTATTTTACCAGCATAAAGGCTTGTCTGCCTACCTGACCCTTCAACGTGGAGATGATGATTTATTTGTCAACCAAACGGCTTCTGCCAGCAACACACGTGTAGAGTGCTCTCCTGAAGCGGTAATGTGCACATCGCAACCGTATAGAGTCAAAGACTGGCGAGAAGAAAAAATAGGATATCGGTCTACGGCTCACCTATACAAAGGGTGCCAAAGGTGGATATTTGGCTTTGAGACTTGTACACGTCTGCTGTTTCACACAGGTTGGCTGACAAGTATGGTACTTGGCACATGGCAGGCGCATTGGGCAGTGGCAGCTGCCGGACCGCTGCTTTTCTTGCTGAAATGGGGCGTACAAGGGATAGTGATGCGACTTACTTGCCAGGCTCTGAACGAGCCCAGACGCTATTTTTGGTCATTACCAGTATTTGATTTCCTACAACCCATGCAAAGCTTACGTTGGGAATTGTACTGCTTGTTCAGAAAGAAAAGCGACTTCTTGCGCAAATAGTTTACGAGGATTGTCTCATTCGTAGCGCATAGAGCGGGCCGGATGAATACGGGTAATGATGTAAGAGGGTCCCAATAACATGCAGAGAGAAGCCAGCAGCGTACCTGCATTCAGCAACAACAGATGCCAGAGGCTAATCGACACCGGTACGGTATCCATGTAGTAAGTAGCAGGGTCTAAGCGGAAAAGTCCGAAATACCGCTGTACACCATAAAAGACCAGTCCTACCACATTTCCCCAAAACATTCCTTTGCCAATAAGGAATACAGAGAACCATAGGAACAGGTGACGGATGGAGCGATTATCCGCCCCTAAAGATTTAAGTACCCCAATCATGGAGGTTCGCTCTATAATGATTATCAGCAGACCGGAAATCATGGTAAATCCAGCAACTCCTGTCATCAGAAGCAAGATTACCCAAATGTTGACATCCAAAATACTGAGCCAGGCAAAAACCGGCGGATTAAGCTGCTCTATATTGGTTACACAATAGGCTTCACCTAAACGATCGGATATGCCATCGAGCGCAGCTGATACTTGGTAAGTAGCGTCTTCCAATTGGTCGTAATTACGCAACTGTAGCTCTATCCCGCTTACCTGATCGGAAGCCCAATTATTCAATCGATTCACCAACCTGCGGTCGGTTAGTAGAAAAAGGTTATCGTATTCAGAAAAATTAGTTTGATAGATACCTGCTATCGTAAGCCTACGTACCCGAATGGTTTCTTGTATAAAGTAAGTATCTATCTTGTCCCCCAGCTTCAGCTTCAGTTTATCGGCCAGCGAACGGGATATAACTACTTGATTAGACGAGACTGTATCACTGAACTGTGGCAAAACACCTTCAACCAGATGGTGTCGGAAGAAAGACAAATCATAATCCTCACCTACCCCTTTCAGAATCATACCTTGAAAGGCATCTGCTGTTTTCAGCATACCGGGTTTAGTAGAATAATGCTGTACGTGCTGCACATCGGGAAAGGCAGCAAGCATAGCTCGTATACTGTCGTTCACCGCAATGGGGCGCTCGTCGAAAGAATGCGCCGCATACAGACTGGTGATTTGCAAATGTGAGCCAAACCCCACAATCTTATCACGCACCTGACTCTTGAACCCCACAATAATAGCCACCGTAATAATCATTACTGCTAATCCTATGGCTATACCCAATAAGGCGATGAAGATGGCAGGCTTGGAAACCTGTTTTTCTTCACCGCCCTTATACAAACGACGGGCTATAAAAAAGGGGAAGGAACTCATTCCGTACGACCGGGATAAGCTTCCAAGGCCTTCTCCAATACAAGCAACGCACGGGTCAGGTCTTCTTTCTTCAACACGTAAGCAATACGCACCTCGTTGCGTCCGGCACCGGGAGTGGTATAGAATCCGGAAGCAGGAGCCATAAATACTGTCTGTCCTTCATAGTTAAACTCCGACAGACACCAGGCACAGAATTTATCAGAATCATCTACCGGTAATTTAGCTACTGTATAGAAGGCGCCCATCGGGATAGGTGAATACACACCGGGAATCCGGTTTAATCCATCAATCAAGCATTTACGACGATCCACGTATTCATCATAAGTATCACGCAGATACTCCTCATCAGCATCCAGTGAAGCTTCTGCGGCAATCTGACCGATAAGAGGCGGACTAAGACGAGCCTGACAGAACTTCATAACCGCTTCACGAATTTCCTGATTCTTCGTAATCAAAGCGCCTACACGAATACCACATTCGGAATACCGCTTCGATACAGAATCTATCAGTACCACGTTCTGCTCGATTCCCTCTAAATGGCAGGCAGAGATATAGGGAGAGCCGGTGTAAATGAATTCACGATAGACCTCATCGGAAAAGAGAAACAAATCGTACTTCTTTACCAAATCACGAATCTGGTTCATCTCTCTACGGGTGTACAGATAACCGGTAGGATTATTGGGATTACAGATAAGAATAGCACGCGTACGCTCATTGATAAGTTCTTCGAACTTCTCTACTTTCGGCAAGGAAAACCCTTCCTCAATAGTAGTGGCAATGGTACGAATCTTAGCACCGGCAGATATAGCAAATGCCATATAGTTAGCATAAGCAGGTTCGGGCACTATAATCTCATCACCGGGATTCAAGCATGCCATAAAAGAGAATAGTACAGCCTCGGAACCACCCGAAGTAATGATAATATCATCAGCCGTCAGTTTGATGTTGTATTTATCATAATAGCCTACCAGTTTTTCCCGGTAGCTGCGGTAGCCTTGACTAGGACTGTATTCCAAGATTTTCCGGTCTATATTACGTATAGCCTGTAAAGCCACTTCCGGAGTAGGCAAATCGGGCTGACCAATATTCAGATGAAATACATGTACTCCACGCTGTTTGGCAGCTTCGGCTAGGGGAGCCAATTTTCTGATAGGAGATGCAGGCATCTCGGTTCCTCGAATGGATATTTTAGGCATTATTCGTTGTATTATCAGATTTATATTCTTTTAAGATTGCAAATGTAGCGAATTATTTGATACCTACGGAATGCTTATACATAAAAACTTTAAAAACCTTATCTATCATAAAATCGTTATGCAGAATAAAAAGAAAAAGTTAACTTTGAGTATTCATAAATTAAATACAGCTTTATGGTCATTAACCTAATCTCTTTTTCGTCTGCATTACATAAACAGACATCCGTGCGCAGTGCACATGAGTTACTGCTCACGGAACTGGAAAAATATTTCACGGTGCGTTTTATAGATGAAGAACATATCTGCCAACTATCTCCCAATGATTTCTGTATTTTGTTCATAGCCACAGGAGGTGTGGAACGAACCGTCATCCAGCATTTTGAATCTCTCCCCCGCCCTGCCATTCTATTGGCCGACGGTATGCAAAATTCGCTGGCTGCCGCATTGGAAATTTCATCATGGCTACGTGTGCGTGGCATGAAAAGCGAAATTCTGCACGGCGACCTCCATAGCATTGTGAAGCGCATCTTTGTACTAGCCGGCAATTTCCAGGCACAAAGCAACTTGAAGAACAGCAGAATTGGGGTGGTGGGAACACCATCTAGTTGGCTTATATCCAGCAACGTAGATTATTTACTAGCCAAGCAGCGCTGGACAGTAGATTACCTCAACTTACCATTAGAGCGAGTCTATTCCTATTACGAGGAAATAACCGACGACGAAGTGGGAGAACAATCGGCCTTACTAGCCCAAAAAGCACTGGCATGCAGAGAAGCTACGCCAGAAGATATGCTGAAAGCCATGAGACTCTATATGGCCCTAAAACGATTGGTACAAGAAGAAAAACTGAATGCTTTGACGCTCAGTTGTTTTCGTCTTATCAAGAAGCTGGGAACCACCGGCTGTCTGGCATTGGCCTTACTGAATGATGAAGGAATCATTGCAGGATGTGAAGGCGACCTGCAATCTGTATTCACCTTATTAGCAGCCAAAGCCGTGACTGGAAAAGTGGGCTTCATGGCCAATCCATCCATGATACAAAGTACTAAAAATGAACTGGTACTGGCTCACTGTACCGTAGGATTGAACCAAACCGAACAATATATCCTACGCAGTCACTTTGAAACAGAAATAGGCATTGGCATCCAAGGCCTGCTGCCCACAGGCGACGTCACCTTATTAAAATGTGGTGGAGAATGCTTAGATGAATATTACCTCAGCACGGGCACACTGACGGAGAATACCAACTACATCAATATGTGCCGCACTCAGGTAAGGGTACATCTAAACACTTCTTCGGGTTATTTCCTACGTAATCCACTAGGTAACCATCACATTCTGCTGCAAGGAAATCATGAAACACAACTGCAAGAGTTTATGCAGGCCAACGGATGCAAGCGAATAGAATAAAAACAACTTTTCCGAACGATACAGATGACTTTACAGTAATAAAAAGCTTAATAAATACGATTCAGAAAGTATTTATTAAGCTTTTTATATTTTTTCTATTTCTTACTGCGCGTTACAGTATACAATACATTACCTTTTTTATCGATCATACGCAGTTCCAATTGTTGTTTACTAGCCGAAACTATGGAAAACCCTGGCTCTGGACTGCAAAACAGCGTACCTTCTACAGGCTTTACCTTACGACTTAATGAGCCGGCAGAATTGGTAATATAGTCTATGTCACTGCCTTTGATGCGAATATGCTGAAAGTTATGAATATGTCCGCATAGATACATATCCACGTGATGACGACGCAAGATAGGATCTACTCTTTGCTGCATATCCACCCGCTCTTCTGCATCCTTAGGTGTCTCGGCATAAATGGGATGATGACCAGCTACGATCACCCAATCTTCGCGTGCAACTGTCAGTACAGAATCCATCCAAGCCAACTGACGGTTGTCATCTTGCAGACTGGCATCGGGATATTTATCTTTTTCCCTACGATACTTACCAATTAGCGGAGCAGTGTCTATCCAAACAACACGCAACGTCATCCCCTTATCACTAAATACCTGCGTATAATACCGAGCCGGCATCACCCACCGGCGAGACACCCGACTGTAGTCTAGCACAGCCTGCGTATTCCCCCGATATTCATGATTCCCCAATACGGGAAACCAAGGCAGCATTAACTCTGGATGACTGTATACCAATTCATAATTGGTCATCCACAAAGGGTCGTTCACACTGGCCACGCCTTCAAAATGATGAATATCCCCCGTAGCCAACACAAATTCAGGATCAACGCCCTTATCTGCCATCTCGCCCATCCGTTCGGCTATGGGCTTCTGATCATAATATCCGTTGCGTCCCAGGTCATTGGCTACATAGAAATTAAACTTATGTTTAAAGATACTGTAATCAGTAATCTGCGCTTGCACCACACCACAAAGCATAGCGAGCAGTAAAACAAATGATAACTTTCTCATAGAATAAAAACAGTTAGTCGTTTAGAAATTGATTTTAATACCTGCATTTACCTTCACGCCATAGTATTCTACTTGCATCGTGCGGTCTTTTGTACCACAATAATAACGCAACGGCTGATTTAACAAGTTAGTAGCCTCAGCATAAACCGTTGTTTTAAAACGTTTTCCCCAAGTATAGCTGGCATTGACATCCATATAGTTTACCTTATCATAATAACGATCCAGCAGCGCATTAGCTCCCATCTCATCAATGAAATCGGATGCAAAATTATAAGAAAGTCTCACATTAATGCCATTCTTTTCATAATAAAGAGAAGCATTGGTTGTATGCTCCGGCGAGCCCGTCATCTTAACCTCCTCACCGTCGGCCACTTTGCGGTGTTCAAACTGATAATTTTTAGTCTTTCCGTGCGTATATGTATATGTACCATAGAAGCCCACCGATTTCAGTGCCGGAGCTATGAAGCCGAAATCACGCTGATAAGCCACCTCTACCCCAAACAGATCGGCATCATAGGCATTGATAGGACGACTGATTTCATACTTCACCGGCTCACCGTCTTCATTCAATAATCCATCAGGGATATTGGGATCGGAAGTAGCACGCCATACTTCATCTACAATCACATCCTTCACCCTCTTATAGAATACTCCGAGGCTCACCAGTCCTACACTCTTGAAGTAATACTCACCGCTGAGGTCCAGATTGTGTGCCGTAGTCGGTTTCAGATTCGCGTTCCCTATCTTAGCCTCCTCCTCGGCAATGTTGTAGTTGATGCTAGGCACCAATGCCGAATACTTTGGTCGAGACAAGGTCTGTGTATACGAAGCACGCAGTTTCAAATCGTCATTCACATTATATTTCAGTAATAAGCTAGGCAACCAATTGGTGTAATGATGCTTGTGATTACCCGTAGGCTCCAACCGGCCTTGTTCGTCTTCCAGATCATCTACAATCCAGTTCACCCCACTATATTTCAAGTCCGTACGTTCCATACGAAGTCCGGCTACCGCCTCCAGTCTTTCACCCAAACGTTGATCCAAACGCAGGTAAGCACTGGTTACCTGTTCCTTAGCCGAATAGTCTCCTGCCGATTCTTCCAGCATTTTAACACCCTCCATATCGGCAAAAGTCATTTTCCCCATGTATGTCTTACTGATGAAGGAAGAACCATTCAAATAATGATCACCCGGCATAAAGCCCTTTCTAATCTGACTGCTGAGATGTTGCTGCCATTCGTCTTCAGACGCATCTTCATACGCATCCGCATAACTGAAGCAAGTAGTTTCACGTTCCTTGTCCTTGGCCGTATATTTGGCACCAAATCTCAACGTATTTCCAAACAGCCCCTGGGTGAGCGGCAATTCAAAGTTTAGCCGGAATTTCCACTCATTTTCTTTTGTTTCCTGATCGCTATTGGTCAATTCATCAATGCCCCAAGTATACTGACTTACATCCCCTAATCCCTTGCTAGGATACGGTTGTCTGGACGTTTTATCCAAGAAAGTAAAGTCTTGAAAGAAATCTTTGTTCTTCTTCCCCTTCATGGCAACCCCAAAATAACGCTCGTCAGGACGGTCTTCCGTAGCCCGTGAATAAGAAGCAGCCCAATCCATACCTAATTTTCCAAGCTGATGCTTTCCATCCAAAGTGAAGTCCATAGTCTGCTGCAACTCCAAACGAGCATTTTTATTATCATGCGCTCCAGCCTTGGTTTGCAGTACAATACTCCTATCTTTCGGTTCATCGTTCAGTTTCTTAAAAGTCATACGGTAACGGTTCTCCCAGTCACTGCGACGGTTATAGATACCCTTAAACGAAATGCTGTGATTCGCATTAAACTTATAATCGGCAGCCAATGAATAGCTCTGACGCTCACGCGTCACATAATACTGACGAATCTCCGCCTTATCCAGATACACCTGGTTGTCATCGTCCACATCGTATTCAAATTCCGTATTATCCGACCCGCCCGGTGCGTACTGATAAGAAGCCGAAAGCATCACACCCAGCTTATTCTTAAAATAACGGTCACCGTATGTAAATCCCAGATTCCAAAGCGGTTTTGCGCTAATCCAGTTGTATCCGGAACCAGCCGTAGCACTGATTACTCGCTTATACGGAGTGCTTTTCGTCACCAGATTGATAGCTCCGCCAATGGCATCACCGTCCATATCCGAGGTAACCACCTTATTCACCTCAATGGTCTGCACCATGTCGGCAGGAATCAAGTCGAGCTGCACGTTACGGGTATCTCCCTCAGCCGAAGGAATGCGGTTGCCATTAACCGTTACCGAAGTCAGGTCGGCACTGGTACCACGTACCTGTCCGAAGCGGGCCTCTCCCTGGTCGTACTGTACATTGATACCATTGATGCGCTTCAGAGCATCGCCTATATTCGAATCCGGGAACTTGCCTACCTGGTCGGCCGACACTACATTCGTAATTCCTATGCCGCTTTTCTGCATGTTAAGTGCCCGACGCTGTCCTTGAAAAGCACCCCCTACAACCACTTCTTGTAATTCAACTCCCTCATTCAAGACTACATCTTTTTCCAAGGTCTTACCTTCAGGAACCACAATTTGCAGTTCTACGGGCGAATAGCCTACATAAGTCACCTTTACCGTATAGGTTCCCGGATTCAAGTTGGCGAAAGAATAGAATCCGTTCACGTCACTGGTCACCCCAGTCTTTAATTTTTCGATATAGATAGATGCTCCGGGAAGAATCTGCTTCGAGGCATCTACAATACGTCCGCAGATGGTGCTCTGTTTCACCACGCTGACATCTTCATCTGCCCACACATGCGTATTTCCTCCTGCCATCAATAAAACAAATAGGCAAGCTTTTACAATCTTTTTCATACCTGTTTCTTTTTTCATACCTGTTGTAAACTGTTAATTTGATGCCGCAAAAGTAGAGGCAACAAATTACATGAAATTTGCAACAGTTTGAAGAACAGGTAACATCCGCATGACAAAACAGTTACAGCTAGGGAGCAGATTTCCACTCCATCAGATACTCTTTTTCACCCGTAGGATAATCGGTTTTTTCCTCTTTAATCTGAAAGTTCTCTTTTAAATAAAAACGACAGGCCCGTTCATTTTTCCGATATACACACAACATAAGAGCCGGTTTTCTTTCTTTAAGAAAAGCCAGCAACCTCCCCCCTATTCCCTGCGAACGCCATTCCTTCTGTATAAAGATACCAGCGATGTAGTTTTGATCCAAACCTACAAAAGCAATCACCTTCCCCTCCTGTGAATAGACATACACTTCCGATTGGGGCAAAACTTCACGCATCATATCCAGATGACCCTCCCAATAAGAAGCTGAAATAAACGGATGTGCCTGCAGATTTCCCTCCAGCCATATCTGCAAGACAGTTTCCATATCCAACCTTTCAAATCTCCTTATCATTGCTATATTATTATTATTTTCTGTGAACCAATATCAAGCTACTTATGCAAAATAAAATAATATTCACAACATAAACAATCCTTCTTTTGCATTTTACTTAAAATACGAAGCATACTGACCTTTTAATCTCCTTCTCTAAACACAATTTCATATAAAAAAACATGAAGATAAAGTAAAGCATACTTGTCTTTTTGGAAATTATTCATATCTTTGTGACAAGAAGGTAAGCCATAGTGGCAAACCATAAATAACTAAGAGTTATGAAAACGATTTTATTTCCTCACGCTTTAAGACCTCTTGGGTGGATTCTATTTATCCCTACTCTCGTTTTAGGGATTCTCGTGTTGGCAGGCATTGTATCCTTCTCCGGCGAGATGGAAACCATCTGCAACGATGCCGCCATTATCGGCATTACAATCGGCGCCTTGCTCATCACCTGCTCACGTGAAAGGATAGAAGATGAAATGACTCGTACCATCCGTCTAGCCTCTCTGCTCAATTCCATCTACATTTGGGTAATCCTGCTGATAGCCAGTACCCTTCTTATCAATGGTATTGATTACCTCAATTTCATGGCCATCAATTTAGTATTGCTACCCGTGATATTTGTCATTCTTTTCCGTTTGGAAATGAACCGTTATTTAAAAATGAGTGAAGATGAAGAATAGAATCAAGGTAGAAAGAGCCGAAAAAGACATCACCCAACAGCAATTGGCCGATGCGGTAAGTGTAAGCAGGCAAACGATTGTGGCTATTGAGAACAACCGCTTTCTGCCTTCCACTCCGCTGGCGCTGAAAATCAGCCGGTATTTTGAGAAACCCGTAGAGTCTATCTTCATTCTGGAGGAAGACGATTAATTCAACTAAAAATAACTTATCATGAAATCAAAAGTTCATTTCAGCAACTACTGTAAAGCAGTGACACTGACGGTCATCATCGCTTTAGGAATGGTTATTTACCAGTCACATCTTCCTACCGGCAGTAGCGTTTTTGCCATTGTCATTTTTTTCTTCGTGCTGCTCAGAGGCTTATTTTATTGCCCGCTAACCCTGGAAGCTACCGACAAAGAACTCATTATACATCGTGCTTTGTGGAAAAAAGTGTTGCCGTATGCAGATATAAAATCGGCAGAACCCTTTCTACCTTCATCCGGAGGATTAAGACTATGTGGAAGCGGAGGCTTTATGGGGTATTGGGGCTATTTTCATGACACCCTCATCGGATACTATTTCGGGTATTATGCCCATTATAAAGAATGCTTCCTCATCCGGATGAAAAACGGCAAGCAGTATGTATTGAGCTGCCGAGAACATAAAGAAATACTGCGGTTTCTGCAAGAGCAAATCGGATAAATGAAACATCAGAGAGGGGGGGCACCATAACACCCCCCTTATTTTATATCTTACAGCAATTTGCTGAGTTCCTCTGAAGTAAGTCCTGTCAGTTCCGCGATATCCGCATCCGAAAAACCTTTGGACTTCATTTTTTTAGCCGTAGCCAATGCGTTTTCTTTGCTTCCTTCTGCGCGACAAGTAACGGTACAAAATAAATGATTTTTCAACGATTATCCTAGCGAAAACCGTTTTTCTTCTTCAGGCAGAGCCTATGCTACAGCTGCTTTTTCCCTTGAAAGAATTCCTCGCGTTTCCGGTGTTTCTTCAAGTCTTCCAGCCATTTTTCGGCTGCATTATAATAAATCATATCGCCCAGTTGTACTTCTCCTTTTTGAGGGGTAGTCTGCGCCTTCGAAGTATTCCCTTCAGGCCGGGTCTTCAAGAACGCCTCCAAGTATCGCTGTGCCCGCCGAGGATTATTCAGATGTCGGTAACTGATAAAAGCCATATCATAAAGCAGTTTATGATTGCTGCAGTCGTAACGGGCATAACGGGTTTCGAGGGTTTCCAGTTGGTCGAGATACAGCCCGGCAGCCTGGTAGCAATCGGCCAGTCCGATATACAAGCGGTTCATGGCACTGTCGGGCGGAAGTGCGTACGAAACAGCTTCTTCCATATACTCCACTCCTTTTACCCTCATCCGGGTTTTGGAACAAGCCTTGCCTAGATAATACAACAAATTGACATCTTTGGGTGCCTGCTTCCGGGCCAGCAGAAAAGCATCACAGGCTTCATAAAACAAATCGGAAGCATAAAAACTGATGCCCAAATAATACGTGGTATAAAAGGTACTGTCGCCTTGCTGAAGCAAGGATTCATACCGCCGGATAGCCATTTCATAATCCTGATTCAGACAATAGGCCTGTGCGTTCTGCTGATTCACCAGCACATGGGTACTGTCTATGCGCCGGTAGGCTTCGGTCACTTCAATGGCACGGGGGTAATCTTCCTTTTCAATATAAATCATGCCTTGCTTGGCAGCAGCCAGATAATCGGAAGAGTCGCACCGCTGAATCCATTGGTAGCAAGACAAAGCCTCTTCCCAGCGTTTCAGGTTCTGGTAGCACTGCCCCAACTGATGAAAGGCCACCGTAGAACTATCGCACACGACCAGTTTCCGGCTTTCTTCCAACGCCTCTTCATGCCTTTTCAACGACTGCAGCAACTGAATGTACTGCATCCTGGCATATATATGAAGCGAATCCAACTGCAAAGCCTTTTCGTAGTAATCCACGGCCTGCTTGTTTCGGGATAAAGCCTTGCAGCAGGCAGCCGATTCTATAAAGGCGCGCGGAGCCAGCGAATCCTGTATGCAAAGCTGTTCATATACCTGCAACGCTTCCGGCCAGCGTTTCAATTCTTTCAGTGCCGTTCCCTTCAGATAAAGCAAGGAAACGGTAGGATCTTCTTGTGCGATAAGTTGCAACGCCTGGGGATAATCATAATCGGCCATCGCTTGCCGGATGGCTTCCGGCTGGGCCAGAAGATGACAGGCAGTCATCAGCCCGATACATAGAACTAGTACATTTTTCATCATCATTGGCATAAAGAATGGGGTTAATGGATTGATTTTCAAATATAGTAAAAAAACAAGGAAAACCAAAAACCGGAAAAGATTTCAGGGCACCCTGTCCGTATCAGAATCGCTTCTGAGCCCTAACAGCTCCGTAACACCCCCACGCATAAGTACCTCTGCACGGAGATGCTACGGGGTTGTTACGGTGCTGTCAGGGCGGAGAGGCAGCCCGGAACCCTTACTTGAAGCGCGAGGTATCTACCGCCGCCCGCCGCTTTTCCTGATAGCCCCCGAAGCGGTAGGTAAACGATACGCCTACTTCGCGGAAGCAGGAATAGCGGTTGGTGACGTGCTGCGTAAGGTAGCGAATGCGGGGGGCTATCTTCTGCGTCTCGAACAGGTCGTTGCCATACAGCCTCAGCACGGCACGCTTGCGGGCAAAGGTATAGCGGAGAGAAAGGTCCAGATGTCCCATGGCCGGTATGGTGTAGGTGCCTTGATTGGCTTTGCTCTGGAATTGGCCGGAAACGGTGAGTTTTACATCGGGACGGGTAGAAAGGGTAAACGTGTTGTGCATACTGCCCACCACAAACCACCGGCGGCGGTCGAAGGGAATGTCCCAGAAATCGCTGTCCTTCTCTCGCATCCAGGCTCCGGTCAGCGAAAAGCGAGCCTGCAACCAGTTTTTCACCCGGAAGGGCAGGGAAACCTGCAAACCGGCCTGCTGCTGAAAGTCGAAGTTGAAGTGCCGGTAGATTTCAACCAGGCGTTCGGGCGACTGATAGAGCGTCTGCTGAATGTAATCCTCGTTATGATTATACCAGGCTGTAAACACATACTTGTTTTGCAGGATGTACGACAGGGCCAACTGATAATTCTTCTCCGGCTTCAGCACAGGATTTCCCCAGATTTCAGAATAGCCGCCTCCGGAGTAGGACACCGCATCCTGCACCGCCCAATAGTCGGGATAACTTTTATCGCTGTTGGCCGATAATTGCAGCATATGCCCGTCGGCTGGCAGATAAGTCAGATTCAAGGCAGGGAACCAATCCCACTGGTTCCACACCGGGGTGTGATAATATTCGGCAGCCAAAGAGGCATCCAGCGTCAGCTTCTGCCCCCAGCTCTTCGTGAATCCGGCATAGAGGTTGACCGTCTGCTCCTGCTTGCGCGATTGCATATCCTCCGGCAACGTCTGTCCGTTTCGGGTGGATGCAACAGACTGTGCAGCCTTCCACGGCAGGTAAGTCTGGTAACTGTGGTCGATGCCGGTGGTATAGACGGCACCGTAATTCAAGCCCCACCCGTCGGCCCAACCATGCTCTTGCGACAAGAACAGTTTCCAGCGGTTGATACGCTGCCGGTCGGATGTTTCGAAGCGGAGCGTGGCATCTTCCAGGATGCTCTCCAGCCGCTGGTGCGAGGGAGTGGTGAAATAGGTAAACTCGGCTCCGGCCTTGGTGCCCGTAGGCAACTGATAATCCAGGCGGAAGTTGTGCAACTGCCCGGTTCCCCGGCTGTACAAATCAGAAACTTGCGTACCGCCGGTAGTCTGGTACAGATGTCGGTTAGTGAATTGTCCGTTGTAGACCATGCTCAGCCGATGATGTTCCGAGAAAGCATAATCGGCCCCCAGCCGAAGGGTATGGTCATTGTCCCGGCTGGCACTTCGTTCCAGTGTACGGATATCGTGTACCGTGCCATCGTTGATGGTATGCAGGGCTTCCTTATCTGTTACTCGCCATCCGTTGGCATGGCCATAACTATACAGTAAATCCACCGAAAAGTTATCCTTTGCATAGAGTAAAGACAAGCGTTCGTTAGTAGAACCGTTATGTTGCTGGGCATAGGAAGCATACACTTCTCCTTGCAAAGTGGTTTTTGGGGCAGTTGTACGCTTCAAGGTCAGATTAATCAGCGCACCCCGCACCTGATAGCGCGCCGGAGCCTGATACATCACCTCAGCATTGGCCAGTCGGTCGGCAGGCAGACTGCGCAGCAGAGCCATCACTTGCTCATGGCTGAGGGTTGTCACCTTGCCGTCGATTACCACCGTGGCGCTTTGCATCCCCAAGGTAAAGCCGCCGTTCAGTTCGCTCACCCCCGGCAACTGCTTTACTGCCTCGTAAGCATTGTCGGCAGGCGACTGGCTGAGCAACTGCGGCAAGTTGTACACCAGCTTGCCCGGTTCGGCTTTCACCACCGGACGCTCGCCCGTAATCATCACTTCGGGAATGGTTTGAAAGAGGCTGTCCAGCCGGGCATCCTTAGTAATCAGGCTATCGGCACTCAACGTACGTTCCGCCTCGCCTGCCGTGGGCTGCAACGGTTGTTGCCCCCACAGCCCCGTGCAGGAAAGGCAGAGCCAGAAAGAGAGAATTTTACTTCGTTTCATAAGGTATTTGTTTTTAGATTCATTCATCATCCTTCATTAGTTTTTCTGCTGCAAAGTAAACCACTAATTCCCGAAGAGCAGGTGTTCCGATGCTTATGCAGTCTTATCTCCAAAGACCGGAAGTGTTATTTAATCTTATCAACCCTACAGATTTCTCTTCATCAGCCATTCCCCATCTGCATGAAGATGCTATCTTTGCCCTCTCGTTAACAAGCAAATGACTGTATGAAACTGCCTTTGAAACACATCGCCCTGCTGGTGATTCTCTCTCTGACCGGTATCTTCGGCTATCAGGCATACTGGCTCGGCGGACTGTACCGCACCTTAAGCCAAAACCTTGAGCAGCAGATTACGGAAGGTATGCGCATGGCCGACTATAATGAAATGATACTCCGGCTGGAACGGCTGAGTGCCGACAGCATAGAGCATGGCACCATCAGTGTGGATGCCGGACTGAACAACGATACCCCCTACCTGCAAAGCCGGGTAACACGAACCGAACAGTCGGACAATCCGGAGCATACTTCTTCGGATACCACGGTGACGCTCGCAGCAGAGAGCTTGGTGCCCCAAGAAGAATCCCGTTCATCGAAAGCCTTGCTGAACATGAACGAAGGAATGAGTGTGGTGTTTCAAAAGCAAGACAATATGCAGCGACTGGCCCATTATTTCCAGAAGGGAATACACGCCGGTATCGACGAACTGCTTCCCCCTTTATTGGCCGACTATGACAGCCTGCTGTGGGAACAACTGAAACCGCTGAACCTGCAGGTGCCCTACCAACTGCTGCAACTGCACTCCGGAGCCTATTACGACGGCAGCCGCGCCTATACCGATACCATAGCCGTATGCGGAACTCCCGGCTACCGCCCGTCTGCAGATGCCCGGCACTTCACCTGCTACCTGGATGTGCATAATCATCGTGCCTATGAACTGACGTTGGAACCCATAGGAGGCATCGTGCTACAGCAGATGAAGGGTATTCTGGCCACCTCGCTCATCATCCTGCTGATTCTGGGCGGGGCTTTCGGCTACCTTATCCGTACCCTGCTGCAACAGAAGACCCTGGAGGAAATGAAAAGCGACTTTACCAACAACATCACCCACGAGCTGAAAACCCCCATTGCCGTGGCGTATGCTGCCAACGATGCCTTGCTGCATTTCGGACAGGCAGAAGACAAAGAGAAACGAAATAAGTATCTTACCATTTGCCAGGAACAGTTACAGCAACTCAGCGGACTGGTGGAGCAGATTTTATCCATGAGCATGGAACGGCGGAAAACCTTCAGCCTGCATCCCGAAGAGCTGAGGCTGAACGAGGTAATCCAGCCGCTGCTGGAGCAGCACCGCCTGAAAGCCGGCAAGCCGGTGCATTTTCAGCTCACCCTAGAACCGCCGGAACTGACCGTGCGGGCCGACCGCACCCATTTCAGCAACATCCTCAGTAACCTGCTGGACAATGCCATCAAATATTCTCTGCAAGAAGCGGATATTACGATACGAGGCAACCAACAGGGCGACCGGGTGATGATCAGCATTACCGACCACGGCATCGGCATAGCGCACGAACGCATCAAGCATCTGTTTGACAAGTTCTACCGGGTGCCCACCGGCAACCTGCATCCGGTGAAAGGATATGGCCTGGGGCTCTTCTACGTAAAGACTCTGGTGGAAAAGCACGGCGGGCACATTAGCGTGACTAGCGAACCGGGTAAAGGCAGTACCTTTACCCTCTATCTGTAGACCGACAACGATGGGCCGTACTTAAGAATAAAATCTATAAAGGACAAAAGAGCATGGAAAAGATAAATGTATTATTAGTGGAAGACGAACAGACGCTGGCCATGATTATCAAGGACACGCTGGAAGGACAGGACTTCATCATCCACACGGCAGGCGACGGTGAAGAAGGGCTGCGCCTGTTCTTTGAACTGCATCCGGACGTACTGGTGGCTGACGTGATGATGCCCCGCATGGACGGGTTCGAAATGGTGCGCCGCATCCGGCAGACCGATAAACAGACCCCTGTACTCTTTCTGACTGCGCGCTCGGCTGTCAACGATGTGGTAGACGGCTTCAAGCTGGGAGCCAACGACTACCTGCGGAAACCTTTCGGTATGCAGGAACTCATCATCCGCATCCAGGCCTTGGCCGGCAAAGCCTTCTGCTGCGAGGAGACCACCGCACCGGAGCCTGTAACCTACGACATCGGCAGCTATTGCTTCAACCCCACTACGCAGACACTCTGCCACCCGCAGCAAGCACTGGAACTCTCGCACCGCGAATCAGAGATCTTGCGCCGCCTCTGCCAGCATCGTAACGCCGTGGTCCACACACAAGACCTCTTACTGGAATTATGGGGAGACGACAGCTATTTCAATACCCGCAGCCTGCACGTATTCATTACCAAGCTACGCCACAAACTGAGCCGTGACGAACAGATCCGCATCATCAATGTGCGAGGCATCGGCTATAAACTCATCGTATAATCAAGCCATATGAAATCCAGAATAGCAGAAGAGAAGAAAACCGTAGAACAGATGATTAAACTGTACTGCCGCCATAAAGAAGGCCATGCAGTGCTGTGTGATGCATGCATGGCTTTGTTACAGTATGCCCATACCCGTCTGTCGCGTTGCCCGTTTGGTGGCCAGAAACCTACTTGCCGAAAGTGTAAGGTGCATTGTTATAAACCGGAAATGAGACAACGTATGCAGGAAGTGATGCGCTATGCAGGCCCCCGTATGCTGTGGCATCATCCTGTGGCCGCCATTCGCCATCTGTGGCGCGAGTTGGGGTAAAAGGAACCCCAAAGCACAGTTAACTATGATAAGGAAGGAGGAGCATGATTATTTAATCACTTATCGTTAAGGACTGGAAAAAATGTTTTTTTTGAAAAGCCATGAATGGTGCTATGTTCACGCAATATTCAGTTAGTATCTACAAATTTTTCATGTTAAGCAGGTCAATTTATAGAAAGCAGATGTGTTTATGAGCGCAATCTTTCTAGTGATAGTCAGTTGAATTAGTAATAGCCAGAATATTCATCGAGTATAATAGATAAGCTGAGCAAACTATGATATTCTTCGTTTATAATCGAAGAAATTACTATATTTGCAGATATCTTCAAATATAAACTATATGTATATAATTGTTAGACAAAATTATTTGAACAAAATAGAAAAATATCTTGGTAAAGATATGATTATCGTTCTGACCGGGCAGAGACGTGTGGGTAAAAGTTATACGTTGAAGATGATTCGTGATATAAAAGCGAGTGATGAGAACAACAATATCATCTATATAGATAAAGAAAAGAAGGGCTTTGATCACATCAAGAACTATCAGGATTTAAACACTTACATTGATGCCCATTACCAAACGGGGAAAATGAATTATATTCTCATTGACGAAGTACAAGAAATTGAAGACTTTGAACGGAGCATAAGAAGTTATAGAACAGAGCCGGATGCAGAAGTGATTGTTACCGGAAGCAATGCCAAAATGTTGAGTAAGGAACTCAGTACGATTATTGGCGGAAGATATAAAGAGATTCATATACAGTCTTTGAGTTATAAAGAATTTCTACAATTTCATCATTTTCAAGACGGAGACGATGCCCTGACCAAGTATATCCAGTTTGGTGGCCTTCCTGGATTGGTCAAGATGGGATTGGATGAGGATGATGCGATGGAGTATCAAAAAGATGTGTTGAACACTGTTCTGTTAAAGGATGTAATCTCAAGAAACAATATCCGTAATGTGCCGTTCATGGAAAAGCTGACAAGTTTTATAGCAGATAACATAGGTAAGATAATCTCAGCTTCAAGCATATCCAGGTTTATGAAATCTCAAGGAACATCTGTTTCTCCTGACACCGTCATTGACTATACACAGTATCTGGAAGATGCATACATCATTCACAAGGTTAACAGATATGACATTCACGGGAAACGCCTTTTAGAAAGTAACGACAAATTTTACTTTGAGGATCATGGACTTAGAAATGCGCAGGCAGAAGGCACACGTGAAGGAGACATTGAAAAGATTATTGAAAATATCATCTATCAGCATCTGATTGGTTTGGGCTACAAGGTCAACGTAGGACAACTACAAGCAGGTGAAATTGATTTTGTTTGCACCAAGAAAGCGGGTTCCAAACGAATCTATATCCAGGCTTCTTATATCATTGCCAATGACGAAACGAGAGAACGGGAATTTGGAAATCTTCGTAATATAAAAGACAATTATCCCAAATATGTGATTTCAATGACTCCAGGTGTCACACGCAATGATGATAATGGAATCACACATCTGCATCTGAGAAATTTCTTGATGTCTGATAATCTAGACTGATCGAATATCGAAAGTGTAAGGTGCATTGTAATAAACCGGAAATGAGACAACGTATGCAGGAAGTGATGCGCTATGCAGGGCCCCGTATGTTGTGGCATCATCCTGTGACCGCCATTGGCCATCTGTGGCGCGAGTTGGAGTAAGATCATCCTTGGCGGATTCTTATTCGAATGCCAAGGATGACAAACTTATTCATTTCTTCAATAATACCGAAACAGACTCATAATGCTGTGCTGCATCAATGATTTCACATAACTGCGGCCACCGTTCCTTAGGCTCTATCTTGTGGGCATATTCCTTGACCGCTTCCAAATGCAGAACACCGTCTTGATACGTGGCTTGCGCCATGAAACAACCACATTCATTTTCCATACGAGTATTCAGTTTTTTAAGCGCATCGGCAGGTATCCTATAGCCGGCAGGCAATTTAACAGCTATCTTCCATTCATAAGTCCTAGGTGAAAGAGCGTGTACATCGACTGTGCGATTCCGGTCATTCTTTTCAAGTTGCAGTTGGTTACCCAACAACTTTCCTACAGAAAGAATATAATTTGACCCAGCTTTTTTTACCAGATTATTCAGCGTATACGTGGTTTCATAGCAAAATACAGCACTATCAGCCCGATTTCCAATATTATGGAGTCGATAACCCAGCATTTCTTTAGCATCTGCATCATGATACGCCTTGATTTCAGCCAGATAGTTTTCTTTCTCCGTTTCCTTTTCTTTCCGCAATGCTTCCTGCAGATCATCGGCATATTTCTTTTTTACCTCCTCTTCCCTAGTCTTCTCCACATCCAATTGTTGACGCAAAGAACGGTCGAGCGTCTGGTAAGGAACCAAAGCATTCTGCCTGTTTTCCTTCAATGTGCCTGTGTATTGTTCGTTGCGACAAATCTGCAATGCAGTACCTTGGATTTCCGCTTGAATAATAGTAGTGTTTATATTGTCGGCAGCACTACCGGCAGGCAGGGTAATGACCGTTCTTTCCTTAGGACGTTTCTTCTTAGGCAAGTCAAAATCTATCTCCAAAATAGCCTGTTGTCCCTGAAACCTGGCAGGAATCTCTCCGGGTACGTTGTAAAAAGAAGGAGCGAAGTAATATTTACGGACGCTTGGTACATAAATGAACCAGTCGGTGTTTCGATAGCTGATAAGCTGACTGATAGGTTCTTGGTGATGAGAAGTGGTGATACCTAAGCGATAGGGAATCTTTGCACAGAAAAACGTGAATTCCAACAACTGCACAAAAGCGTTCGGATTATACTTCCAACTGTTATCGCTCAGATACCTAAACACCAGATAATTATAAAGACAGGTTGCGGTGGCCAAGGTATCGTTCTTCATCTCTTTCAATAATCCGGTAGCTTTCTTGGTGGTTTTCCGGTCGCCCACGGTTTGGTAAGCATAACTGAAGCTAAAATCATCATCCTGAATTATTTTTGCATCCGGATTGGCTTGTACACCTGTCTTGCGGGCACTGGGTGGAATGTAGCTATATTTCATTTTGGGATTGGTGACACACATCACGATGCAGGGAGTCTGCCGCATAGGACTATACCACAACGTCGGTTCAGCCGGTGCTGCTTCCTTGGCCTCAGCCTGCAACACCAGATTTTTCTCCTCATTGATGCTCTGCTTAAAATCGGGAGCACCATTCAGACAACGGTATTGCGTAGTCAACTTAGGATCTATTTCGCAATAAATAGAATAAGACAACATGGGATAATTTTCTTGAAAGCTGAAATAATACAAATCCAGATTGTGATTTTCCAGATTGACATATTCATAGTAGAACACATCGATAGCATCACCAGGCTGCAGACCCGGAACAGCCAACTTCTGCCGTTCTTCCCGACCTTTTTTGCCTTCGGTGAGCGTCATGTAGTCATCGGTTTCTACCTCTTGTATAGTACCGTCTGGCTTAATTACCCTCACACCTAGCACATATTTTTTAGTTTCATCATATCTCCACGCTTTCTTACTGACATCTGTTTTGAAGTCAAATTCCGAGAACTCTTTTACAGCGGCTTTATCATTCAGCAGAATTAGTCTGCGGTATAGATTCCGGCAACTGACATCGCGATTGGTAGATCCAGTACCAGCCAAAAAAGAGCCCAATGCAAAGCGGGTTCTCTTATCTATTTCCAATCGGCTATGAGCAGCCAAAATAACAGCCGATTCTTCTTGATATACCGTTGGAACTTGCCGTTGCTGAAATGCAGGCAACTGCAATGCCCATACCTCTTTTCTGATTTCTTCAGCAAAAGCTTTATATTTTTCTCTATCATCAGCCCGAACCACAGAGGCGATGAGCAACAGGAAAAAGATTCCCATCCATACTTGTTTGGCAGATTGCTTCATAGACTTATATTATTTGAAGGTTGATACTGTATACAGTTTATTTGCTTAGAATCACTTGCTCGCTACAGGCTTCTGTCCACTGCTGCAATGCCTGATTCCAAGCAGACAATTCACTGTGCTGAATCATTTTTCTATTTATTTCCATAACCTTGCGAAAGAGAATCCGTCGGTTTTTCAATTGAAAAGAGCAAGACAGCATTCCCTGTGGAAGATGCAAAATGATACCTTGAGGCAGGTACGTACAGTTATAACCGGCAGGAAGAGTGATAAGCGTTTCCCTGATAATATGACAGCGCAACGGAAGCTGATAATCATGTATGCGCTTCAAAGTATCTACAGTGATGGCAAAAGGATCGTTATGAAGATCGGCTTCCAAATAGATTTCCTTATCGGCCATTTGTGCAGCATGATGCAAGCGATAATGCCCACTGAGACAAGTCCATTGAGCAATCGGCTCATTGCCCTGCCAAGACACCTCTTCGGCTTGTTGAAAGTGTTCCGTAGGACAGAATACCCTCTGTAATATTTCTTCCCGTTGGTCGGCAGAGCTATTTTGGAATTGATACATAAACAGTTCTTTTAACTGACCACTCCAATGCCGTTCGGCTGTACCTTGCAAAAAGGCTTCTCCACCTTGAATAGCCAAGGTAAAATTACAATGAATACTATCAGTGGAAGTAGCCGGCGGCAAAATCGGTAAAGACTGAACCAGACAATGCGCCCCATCTTCTATCAAAGCTTCTCGGCCTTGTATGCTTTCCGGTATGAATTCAATGGGAATATAATTATGCGTGGCATCCAGATAATATGTCTTCCCTTCATGGAATACCATACATATCATGTGGTTGGTGGCCGCCAATATGGGATATTCCGTGATGCGAAAAGGAATGTCATCAGTACCTATATCGGTGAGACGGGCATCAAAACCTTGCGCTTTGAGCAAGGTACACAATAAAAGTGACATCCCCTTACAATCACCGTAACGCTTTCTGAGCACTTCTGCGGGCGTATCGGGTCTGAATCCGGAGATGCCAGCTTCAAAAGCTACGTAACGTATATTTTGCTGCACCCAAGCATAGGTTCGTCTAATCTGTTCCATAGGTTGGTTGCTGCCAAGCGTTATCTCCTGTATCAGTGCGGGCAGCTCCGGGATATGGCAATCTACCTGTGCCAATTGATTAGACCATTGATACAGGGCTTCATGATTGGTAAAAGAACCGGTTATCAGCAGATGGGGATAAACCTGCGCAACCGGCGGCATACCCTCTTCCTGCTTCATGCCAGGTAAATGAACTATGGTATAAGTAATCTGTGTATTCCCCTGACTGTCTTTGGCTGTGTTAACACGGATATTGGCAGGAAAATTCATTTCCTGAAACCGATAATGCGACAAAGAAGCCGGTATAGTAAAAGTGACCTTTTTCTCTTTTATGAAAAAATCTTCGGATAAATAGATTTTAGTAAAATAGCGCAAATCATGAAAGGTACGCTTAAAGGTGGTCTGACAAGACTTTCCTTTACGGTCTAACGTGATTTGAAAAAAGCACACTTTGGTATCATCGAAAAATATATTTTCCGGTGTGGCACTTTTATGCTGAGCTTTCGAACTATTCCCCCCTTTTACGCTGGCACCATCCAGACTGATGTATTCACCGTAAAAAGCAGCTGATTGAAATGTTGTTCCCATGCGGGAAGCCAGGTATGTGGTTTCTTTTTTATTACGAACTTGGGGAATTCCATCTTCTTCAAAAAATACGTAGCTGTCTTCGCATCGTTCGATGAGTATGTTATCGTCAGGTGTTTGTCCATAAAAAGGAAAACTAAAAACGATACCTACTAACAGAAAAACTAATTCTCTCAGTTTCATAGCAATAGAATTTTTAGAGGTATACGCAAAACTATGAAATAATAGGGAAAATACAAACTTTTTTCCGGACAATATCAAAGAATAAAGACAGATTCTTCAACCTATGTTGAGAAATCAACCGGCTGAACAAGAAAGTCACCTGCCCAGCGTAATGCTTTTACGGATGCGGCTCATGTGCGTAGGGGTAATCATCAGATAGGAAGCTATTTCTTTCAATGGCAACAATTGAAGAATTTCCGGACAGCGTTTCAATAATTGCAAATAGCGTTCTTCGGGTGTGAAGCGATATAAATCCAGATAACGGGTATACGACTGCATAAAAAGTTGTTCGGCCGCCATACGGGCTATCTGCATACCAACTGCACCCTCTTCCAACTTCTGCTTCAAGAGTTCGGCAGAACAGATATAAAGTTCACAAGAAGTAACCGTCTGCATATTCAACGTGGCTGGAATCCCATAAAGACAAACCGGATAATCACCAAAGAATTCATGCTCGAAAGAGAATCCCACATTATAATATTTCTGTTCCGACTGATTGAAACAACTGTATTTTAAAATACCTTGCTTCACAAATCCCCAGTAAGGCCATACCTCCCCCTCCCGGAATAAATAACTATGGCGTGTAAGATGATGAAGTGTGCCAGACTGAATACATAACTGCTTGAAGAATGCAGTATTGATGTGCGACATATAAGAGTTAAATCGGGTCATAAGTCTTTGTATTATAATTAACCGGTTCTATAGAGTAACACAAAGATAATTGTTTTGCGGATGATTTGATTATTTCAGCCAAATCATTATTTTTACAGATATCACCTTTTAAACGATAATATCGCTTGGCATAACCGAATCTGATGAAACCAATCCAGCCATCCGTCTTCCC
>Mack_p2__coassemble_517_pt1 | contig 82141 bp, 67 predicted proteins | sample Mack_p2__metabat2_high_PE_009 | metagenome-assembled genome bin Mack_p2 | reverse complement strand
AACGACCCCGAGATTACAAATCACGTGCTCTGGCCAACTGAGCTAAAGAGGCAATCTTTTTAAAAATGCAACCGTTTGCGTTCATAGGTGAGCGAAACGGCTGCAAATTTAGACATTTATTTTAAAACCGCAAAAAAAATGCGATATTTTTTATTTGCTTCGTTGTTTTTCCTTGTATTTCACCAGTTGTTTCTCCAAAGCTTCCATGCAGAGATCCACAGCTTCCTCAAACGAATCACATATTTTGTTCGCATAAAGTTCGCCATTAGGCACCAGAATTTTCACTCCGGCTTCCTTATTTTCTGCAGTTTCAGGCTTCACAACCTTTAATGACACCTCTACTTTCTTTATATCGTCGTAAAACTTCTCCAATTTCCCAGCCTTCTTCTGAATAAAAGCCTGTAATTGCTCTGACGCATCAAAGTGAATTGATTGAATTCTTACTTCCATACTTACCTCCTTTTTATTTAGGCTCGAGGATGAGCCTGGTTATACACTTTTTTCAACTCCTCAAATGTAGTATGCGTGTACACCTCCGTCGTTGCCAGACTTTCATGCCCAAGCAACTCCTTAATGGCCCCCAACTCAGCTTCATGATTCAACATGGCAGTTGCAAAGGTATGCCGTAACACGTGCGGACTCCTTTTTCTCACCGTCACCACCTTTGAGAGGTTGCGTTTCACAATTTCAGATACGATATGTCTCGAAACACGACTACCCTTCTCATTCACAAAAAATGCCTCACAAGATTCAGGAACAGTCTCATTCCGCAAGTTAATATAAGCCAACATAGCTTCCTTCAAGGATTCATCAAAAGGAATCAAGCGCTGTTTATTTCTTTTCCCCGTCACTTTTATTAAAGACGAAGCGAAATCCACATCCACTCTATCCAATCCTACCAACTCTGCCAGCCGCATGCCAGTTACATAAAACATCTCTATTATCAAGTGATCCCTACAGCCTTCAAATCCATCACCGAAATCTACATCATCAAGTAATCGATTCATTTCCGACTCTTTCAGAAAAACCGGCAAAGGCTTTTCCTTTTTCGGTCCCGTAACCTTCAACATTGGGTCTACAGTTACTTCACCCCTTCTTAACAGATGCTTGTAATAGGCGCGGATAGAACTCAATTTCCGGTTTAGAGTAGACGCTTTCATCTTCTTAGCCATCAAAGACACAATCCATTGGCGAATCAGCGAACTATCCACTTCAGCCGGACTTAAATCCCCCGCATTTTCCTTTATAAACCTTTGCAGTTCTTCCACATCGGCTTTATAGTAAGCCACTGTGCCGGCGGAATAATTCCGCTCATACAGCAAATACTCTAAAAAGGAACTTATCAACCACATATCGTCACACATCTAAATCATGCAACGAATGTATAAAAAAGAATTCAATAATTCAAAGGAATTTACGAATTATTAATCTTCTATTTGCTGAAGTTTCTGAACGTAAACGGCACGTTCTCTCTTAAGTCTTTTAGTTACAGACGGTTTGTCGAACTGTTGTCTGCTTCTCAACTCTTTTACGATACCAGTCTTTTCAAATTTTCTTTTGAACTTCTTCAGCGCTTTTTCAATGTTTTCGCCTTCTTTTACAGGAACTACAATCATTTTTTTGTTTTTAAAATTAGTATTGATAAAAAATCTCGCGATTAATTCGAGCGGCAAAATTACATATAGTTTCTTTATTCACAAAACTTTCCTCCAAAAAAAACACTGATTAACAGCAGAATCGCCTTAATCGACAGAGAACAGAAAGGTAACTGGTGCACTACTGCTCCGTAGCTTCCCCACGGAGAGGTACCTCTCCCCGCATTTGTTACGGAGCTGTTCCTGTCCTGTTCCCTTTGAGAGACGGAGAGAGGCTTCTTTAAGGGCTGCCGAAAAACTAATGTCGCTCAAATAAGCGAGTTCTGCCAAAAATCTCCTATCTTTGGAAAATTTGAAATCGGAAAATCATTGTAACCTTATGAAACAAACCATTAAGACTAGAATAGACACCCTGAGGGGTGTATTGAAGGAGAAAGGGGTGAGTGCTTTCATTGTGCCAAGCACCGACCCGCACCTCAGTGAGTATGTGGCCCCCTACTGGATGACGCGGGAATGGATTTCGGGATTTACGGGTTCGGCGGGCACGGTGGTAGTTACGGCTACAGAGGCGGGGTTATGGACCGACTCGCGTTACTTTCTGCAAGCTGCCGAGCAACTGGAGGGTACGGGCATCGAACTGTATAAGGAAATGCTGCCCGACACGCCCGATATAGCTGCTTTTCTGAGCAGACAGTTGCAGCAGGGTGCGGTTGTGGGCATCGACGGAAGTCTTTTCTCGATGCAGGAAGTAGCCGAGCTGACCCAACTACTGTTACATCGCGGAGGATTGGTACTGCAAGACATAGGCGACCCTTTTCTATCCATTTGGAACAATCGCCCCGGCATACCAAATGCGCCAGCTTTTATTCATGAAGAATGTTATGCCGGAAAGAGTGTAGCGGCCAAGTTGGCACAAATACGTACCGCCATGACCAACAGAGGTGCAGATGCGCTGCTGGTCACGGCCTTGGACGAAATAGCCTGGACACTGAATCTCCGCGGAAGCGATGTGCATTGTAATCCTGTGGTCATCAGCTACTTGTATATTTCGCAAGAGGAGACACATTACTTCATCGATCCTAAGAAACTGACTACCCAAGTAAAGACGTATTTGGAAGACAACAGTATACGGCTACATAACTATACCGACCTCCTAACCTTTTTACATAGCATAACAGTAGCATCTATCTGGATAGACCCTGCCAAGACCAACTATGCTGCCGGCAACGCTATCCCTTCTGCCTGCCAACAGATAACTGCCCCTTCACCGATAGCCCTCTTGAAAGCCGTGCGCAACGAACAGGAAATCCAAGGAATCCGCAAAGCTATGGTAAAAGACGGCATCGCACTGGTAAAATTCCTAAAATGGCTGGAAGAAGTGGTTCCCGGTGGACAAGAGACAGAAATCAGCATCGACCGAAAGTTGCATGCCTTCCGTGCCGAACAGCCGTTATACATAGGTGAAAGTTTCGACACCATTGCCGGTTACCGAGAACATGGGGCCATCGTTCACTACGAGGCCACCCCGGAAACAGACGTCAAACTGCGTCCGGAAGGGTTCTTGCTGATCGATTCCGGTGCGCAATACCTGGACGGTACCACAGACATTACGCGTACCATTGCCTTAGGTCCCTTGACCGATGAAGAGAAGGAGGATTATACGCTCATCTTGAAGGGACATATCAACCTGGCCATGGCGGTATTTCCACAAGGCACCAGGGGAGCACAGCTCGATGTGCTGGCCCGTATGCCCATTTGGAAGAAGAAAATGAATTACCTGCACGGTACAGGTCACGGGGTAGGACATTTTTTGAATGTACACGAGGGACCGCAAAGCATCCGTATGAACGAGAATCCCGTAATACTACAGTCTGGTATGGTGACATCGAACGAACCGGGTGTATACAAGGCCGGAAGTCATGGCATCCGCACTGAAAATCTGTTACTAACAGTCCCGGCTGGAGAAGGCATGTTCGGTTCTTATCTAAAATTCGAGACACTGACTCTTTGTCCCATCTGTACGCGCGGTATCGTAAAAGAACTGCTGACCAATGAGGAAACAGATTGGCTGAACGATTACCATAAACTAGTATACCAAACATTGGCCGATGCGCTGAATGAAGAAGAAAAAACATGGTTGCAGCATGCCTGCAAAGCCATTTAGGCGCTGCTACTATTTATCGAACTATTCATAAATTAATTCCTATGGCATTAATAAAATCTGTAAGAGGCTTCACTCCTGAAATAGGTGAAAACTGTTTTTTAGCTGATAATGCTACAATTATCGGCGATGTAAAGATAGGCAATGACTGCAGTATCTGGTTCAATAGCGTATTACGCGGCGACGTAAATTCCATCCGAATAGGTAATGGAGTAAACATACAAGACGGTAGCGTACTGCATACACTTTACGAGAAATCCACCATCGAAATAGGCAACCATGTATCTGTGGGACACAACGTCACCATTCACGGAGCCACTATCAAGGATTACGCCCTGATTGGTATGGGCTCTACTCTTCTGGACCACGCCGTAGTGGGTGAAGGAGCCATTGTAGCTGCAGGCTCTTTGGTACTGAGCCACACGGTCATCGAACCGGGCAGCATTTGGGGCGGTGTACCTGCCAAATTTATCAAAAAGGTAGATCCGGAACAGGCCAAAGAATTGAATCAAAAGATTGCCCACAATTACTTGATGTATGCTAGCTGGTATAAATAAATACTATACCAGCCTGTAGCCTCAACCCGGCTAGAAACAGAGGAGGGTGTGTAACCTTACACAGTTACACACCCTCCTCTTCATCATAAAATTGCTATCAGAAATTTATCATTCCCAACACCTTGTCGGTAGCTCCTGCCTGACTGGTCACATAATGACCGGCACGGCTACCCGTATCTTTCAGAAATGCCTCATCCGTCAGCATCTTGTCGAGCAATTCTTCCAGTTCACCCATTCCCTTGATAGAGAAAGCACCTCGATTCTCCAGCAGTTGCACAGCTTCCTGAAATTTCTGATACTTCGGTCCGAAGATTACCGGAATACCATATACCGCTGCCTCCAACGTATTGTGAATACCTACACCGAAGCCTCCCCCGATATAGGCTATCTCTCCATAACGATAGATAGAAGAAAGCAAGCCGAAGCAATCGATTATCAAGCAGTCTGCCTGCTTCACATTCTGCTCATCAGCCCGCGTATAGCGCACATACGGACGCTTCAGTTTACCTACAATCTCTACCAAATGATTCTCATCAATCACATGCGGAGCGATAATCAGCTTCATCTCCGGATGACGGTTGAAATAATCAATGAACAAATCCTCATCGGGCTGCCAAGAGCTACCAGCTACCAAGGTCAGGGCATTTCCTTTGAAAGCCTCCACCAACGGAAGTTCTTTGGCTTCCTCACGGATTTGCAGCACACGGTCGAAACGTGTATCGCCCACAATTGTCACACGGTTGATACCAATCCTTGACAAATAGCGTTTAGAGCGTTCATTCTGCACAAACAGATGGTCGAAATTGCGCAACACCTTGCGGTAGGTACCGCCATACCACTTGAAGAATATCTGCCCGCGGCGGAAGATAGACGAGACACTGTAGGTAGGGATATGCCTGCGATGCAACTCATCCAAATAATTCTTCCAGAATTCATATTTGATAAAGAAAGCCATACAAGGATTTACTATATCCAGGAACTTCTTCACATTGCGCGGCTTGTCGAATGGCAGATAACACACCACATCCGCTCCCCGGTAATTCTTGCGCACCTCATAGCCCGAAGGCGAAAAGAACGTCAGCAGAATACCATAGTCTGGATACTTGGCGCGAATCTTTTCTATCAGCGGACGCCCCTGTTCGAATTCACCCAGCGAAGCAGCATGGAACCAGATATAGCGTTTATCCTTTTCCAGCTGCTGGCGGAGCTGTTCGTAGACCACCCAATGCCCCTTCATCATCTTGCGGGGTTTGCGGCTGAACGGCGCGGCCAGGTGCACCATGATATCATAGACGGCTATGGCTAAATTATAAAGCATACTTGACAAATTAGACTTTCTTATTTCAGTACTTCCACTGCACGCTGAATGCGGTTCAGCGTTTCTTCTTTTCCTATCAGTTCAGTAATATCAAACATGTGCGGTCCCTTGCAGGCACCAACCACTGCCAGACGGAAAGCATTCATCACATTACCCATGTGATAACCTTTTTCCGTAATCCATCCGATAACGATATCTTCCGCAGGCTTTGAAGAAAAATCCTCGATGCTCTTCAGCACTTCCTGTAATTCGCCCATAATTCTCGGTGTATCTTCCGACCAGCGTTTCTTCACATCCTTTTCGGCATATGCGGTCGGAGCCACAAAGAAGAAAGCCGACTGCTCCCACAATTCCTTCACAAAGTTTACACGGCCCTTCACCAGGGAAACCACTTTCGTGAGGTATTCATCCGAATAGTTCTGCACGTCTACTCCCTGCTCTGCCAGTACCGGCTTGAACAGTTGCGCAATTTCCGCATCGGGTTTCTGCAGAATGTATTCATGATTAAACCACATACCTTTCTTATAGTCGAACTTGGCACCCGCCTTGCTGCAATGGCTCAGGTTGAACAGTTTCACCAATTCATCCATCGACATCAGTTCCTGGTCGTTACCCGGGTTCCATCCCAACAAAGCCAGGAAATTGATGACAGCTTCAGGCAGATAACCAGATTCACGGTAGCCCGAAAATACTTCACCCGTCTTGGGATCGTGCCATTCCAGAGGAAATACAGGGAAGCCCAGACGGTCACCGTCGCGCTTGCTCAGTTTTCCATTGCCCTCGGGTTTCAGCAACAGAGGCAAATGGGCAAAAGCCGGCATAGTATCTTCCCAGCCGAACGCACGATACAACAATACGTGCAGAGGAGCCGAAGGCAGCCACTCTTCGCCACGGATTACATGCGACACTTCCATCAGATGGTCATCCACGATATTGGCCAAGTGATAAGTAGGCAATTCATCGGCCGACTTGTACAGCACTTTATCATCTAAGATAGAAGAGTTGATAACCACCTCACCACGAATCAAATCGTTGACATGAACATCTTCGTTGGGTTCTATTTTGAAGCGCACTACATATTGAGTACCCGCTGCAATCAAGGCGTCCACTTCTTCCTTAGGCAACGTCAAAGAGTTGCGCATCTGCATACGGGTGGATGCATCATACTGGAAATTGGCAATCTCGGTCCGCTTGGCCTCCAGCTCTTGCGGAGTATCGAATGCGATGTAAGCCTTGCCGGCATCCAGCAACACCTGTACATACTTCTTGTAGATGTCACGACGTTCAGACTGACGGTACGGGCCGTGATTTCCACCAAAGCTCACTCCTTCATCGAAAGGAATACCCAACCACTTAAAAGATTCCAGGATATACTCCTCTGCTCCCGGCACAAAACGGTTAGAATCTGTATCTTCAATACGGAAAATCAGGTCGCCGCCATGCTGGCGTGCAAAGAGATAATTGTATAAAGCCGTGCGCACACCACCGATGTGCAACGCCCCCGTAGGACTGGGCGCAAAACGGACTCTGACTCTTCTTTCTGTCATAATCTATCTTACTAATAACTAATTTAGACGGCAAAATTAAATCTTTTTTTCCACACTATTGATTTTTTTTGTACTTTTCGCAAAAAATTCAATCAACATGGGATATTTCAACTCAAAACATACCGGTTCTTATAGAGATTTGCTATATAAAGCGCTCATTTTCATCGGTACCGTAGCAGTCATTGTCTATTTTCTGCCCCGTGACGGAAAGTTCAACTATCAATTTGACATTGACAAACCTTGGAAATACGGCCAGTTAATGGCCACTTTCGACTTTCCCATCTACAAAAGCGATGAGGTGGTGAAACATGAACAAGACAGCATCCTGGCCCACTTCCAACCCTACTACCAATTGGATAAATCGGTGGCCAAGGAAGCTATTCAAAAACTAAAGGAAGACTATCAGAGCCGGCTGAAAAAACGAATGCCCTCGTACGACTACCTGAAACACCTGGAACGAAAGCTCAATGAAATCTACCGCATCGGCATTGTAAGCACGGAGGAACTGAACCGCCTGCACGGAGACAGCACACGCGCCATCATGGTAATAGATGAGAAAATGGCTTATTCGCAGAACATCCAGTCGCTCTACTCGGTGAAGGAAGCCTATGCCTGGTTGCTTCAGGCCGATACCCTGCACTACCGCCCGGAGGTGCTGCGCCGGTGTTCGCTAAACGAATACCTGCAACCCAACCTTACATACGACCAGCAACGCACCGACGGAGCCCGGAAGGAAATGCTGGACAACTATTCCTGGGCCAACGGCATCGTGCTGAGCGGACAGAAGATTATAGACCGCGGAGAAATCGTGAACCGCGAAACCTACAATGTGCTGGAAAGTCTGCGGAAAGAATCCATCCAGCGCAGCGAATCGGCCGGTCAAAAACGTCTGATGCTGTTCGGACAGATTCTCTACGTGAGCATCTTCATGCTCTGCTTCATGCTCTTCCTGGACCTCTTCCGCCGCGAATATTACCAGCGTAAGGGATGCCTGTCGCTGCTGTTCACCCTGATAGTGTTCTACTGCGTAAGCACCGCCCTGATGGTGACGAACAATTTCTTCAACGTGTACATCATCCCCTATGCCATGCTCCCCATTATCATCCGCGTATTTTTGGATTCTCGCACGGCCTTCCTGACACACGTCATCACCATCCTGACCTGTAGCATCTGTCTGCGCTATCCGCATGAATTCATCTTGCTTCAGCTGACTGCAGGCATGGTAGCCATCTTCAGCCTGCGCGAACTGTCACAGCGGTCGCAGCTCTTCCGCACAGCCTTTCTGGTAATCATCACATACATTACCGCCTACTTTGCTTTTGAACTGATTACCGAGAATGACTTGTCAAAACTGAACGGCAGCATGTATAGCTACTTTATCATCAACGGTATTCTTTTACTTTTTGCCTACCCGCTGCTATTCTTGCTGGAAAAGACTTTCGGCTTTACCTCAAACGTGACATTGGTAGAGCTATCCAACATCAACAATGACCTGCTACGCCGCATGTCGGAAACCGTACCGGGTACCTTCCAGCACTCCATGCAGGTGGCCAATCTGGCCGCCGAAGCAGCCAACAGCATCGGTGCCAAAAGCCAATTGGTGCGTACGGGTGCCCTCTACCACGACATCGGCAAGATGGAGAATCCCGTGTTCTTTACCGAAAACCAGTCGGGCGGAGTGAATCCTCATAAAAACCTCAGCTATGAGCAGAGCGCTCAAGTAGTCATCAGCCACGTGACAGACGGACTGAAACTTGCCGAGAAGAGCAACCTGCCCAAAGTAATCCGCGACTTTATCACTACCCATCACGGACGTGGAAAAACGAAATATTTCTATATTTCCTGGAAAAACGAACACCCTGGAGAAGAACCAGACGAAGAACTGTTCACTTATCCGGGACCTAATCCGTTTACCAAAGAACAGGCAGTACTGATGATGGCCGATTCGGTAGAAGCAGCCTCACGCAGTCTGCCCGAATACACCGAAGAAAGCATCAGCAACCTGGTGGAAAAAATCATCGACTCACAGATAGAAGACGGGTATTTCAAAGAATGCCCCATCACCTTCAAGGATATTGCTACAGTAAAATCCGTATTCAAGGAAAAGCTGAAGACCATCTACCATACCCGTATCAGCTATCCGGAACTTAAAAAATAACAACTATGGAAGCAAGCAGCAAAGAACAAGCCAGAGGTCAACGCTACCTGGCAGACAAAGGCATCAGTCTGAACGAAATCAAGGGGTTCTACTTTATGCAACGCTATGTGGTAGAGCCGGAAAAACATCACTGCTCTAATCTGTACGGACCGGGACTGCTTACCCTGCAATTACATAACGGAGAAGAGCGAACCTGCATCTTGCACGTACGCCATCATCCTACGTCCGTCATCCGTACGCTGATTTCGGCCGGCATACCGTTTCTAAACCTGCAATCCCGCAACCGCACTTCTACCCCGCAAACGGCCCAACGATACCACCGCCCTTCGCTCTACATGATGTGGTACTTTGTGCTATTCGTTGCCTGCCTTATTTTCGGATTCTACTTTGCTACCACGGAAACTTCACCTTACCGAATCGTCGTAGCCCTGCCCTTCTTTGCCGGTGCCCTCTACGCCCTCTACCTGCTGCAGAATCGTTTCTGCTACTTGCGGCTGGATGAATACACCTTGACCCTATTCAGTGCAGGCCGCAGCGTACGCTATCCGTATGAAAAAATACTGAAAATCAATTTCGACTTTGCCCGCGAGCCCAATGCTACCCACGTGATGGAGCTGCTCGATACCGACTACCGATACTGGCTGTTCTACATCGGACGTACTCCCCGCAAAAGTCTGCAAGAAATAACCGAAAGGCTGCAACAAGCCGGGATCGATGCCACCTGTAGCCTGAATGACGAGAAGAAACACTACGACGACGTGTACCACGTGCAGTAGAGACGCATCCAACAGCCCCTTCCACACCTCTCAGCCGTGCCGGACTGAACGCAACTGCTGCAACAAGCCGGCACAGGCATCCTCCAGCAAATCAAGCACGTATTCAAATCCCTCGGCTCCTCCGTAATAAGGGTCGGGCACATGGTCGGCTTCCGTAAACCGGGTGCAATACTCCGTCATCCGATGAATCTTCTGTTCCAGTTCCAAGGAAGGACACCGCTCCTTCAAGTCCTCGATATTACGGTCGTCCATCCCGATAATCAAATCAAAATGAAAGAAGTCGTCCGTACAAACCGGGCGTGAACGATGCGTCAGCCGGTAGCCCCTGCGACTGGCATGTGCCCGCATCCGGCTATCGGGCAATTCTCCCTGATGATAAGACAAAATACCCGCAGAATCTATTTCAAACTCCTCTTCACAGCCGGCATCACAGATGAGCTGTTTCATGACTCCCTCTGCCGAAGAAGAACGACAGATATTACCTAGACAAACAAATAATATACGTTTCATAAGATAGGATCTATTAAAGTGGCAAAATTAAGAAAGATACGGGAATATTCCAGGTAGCCTTTGCATTCGGCATCGCTTATAAATTCTAAATGCTAGAAAAACTTCATTCCAAGAGCTGCTTAATGAAAGATTAAGCAGCTCTTTTTGTATTTAATAATACCAACGGTGTGCAATCATGCAAAGCGGCAGGATTCACTTTCGAACTTCCCATTCTTCAATCGTACCCGTTTTGGAAGAAAAACTCACACCAACCTTCACTATCATGCGAGCATCCGCTTCATACGGACGGGCATACCCCTTCTCATCAATCTGCTGCAAAGCTTCTACAGCCGTACCATCCAACTTAAATTCGAAGATATACACATACTGAGGTGTTTCCACAATGCAGTCCACCCTACCTTCGCTCTGTTCTTTTTCTGCAAGAACCGTGTACACACTCATCAGACGAAACAGCAGGTAGAAGGTATAGTGAAAATAACGCTCCCTTTCCGGCTCACTTTCCTTGCGGCGCATGGTATAGGGAATACTGGCCAGAAAAGAAGTCAGCATCTTACGGAATTCATCCAATTGTCCACGCTTTAAGGCAAACACAGCTCTCACCATCCACGACTCCAAGGGAGCCTTGTACTGTAAGTAATTCGCAGCCACCATTGCCAGGAAACCACTCTTCACTTCGTTGTTGGGAAAATCGAGCAGGAAGAGATTAGAACCCTTGTCGTAATCCTTAATGGTGAGATAGCCACTCTGGTAAATCATCGGCAGCGGATATTCGATGTCGGCCTTATAGTTGATGAACTCATCCGGTAGGTAATACTTACTGGTCAGCTCATCAATCCCTTCGTGAAAATGATTCATCAGCCGTATCAGGTAAGACGGCGTACCGCTGGTAAACCAATAGTCGCGGATTCGCTGGCTGTCGAAAGCATTCAGCAGACTGAACGGATTATAGATGTCCGTCATTCCTTCACTGAAGTGATAACCATCGTAATGGCACTTTAAGCGATGACGCATTTCCTCTTCTGTACAACCTTCTGATTCCGCCATTTCCCGGATAGGCTCCGCAAATTGAGTATGTAATTCTTCTTCCGTAATGCCGCAAAGAGCTTCGTACTTATCAAACATACTGATGTCTTTAGGTTGATTGAAACCACTAAACACACTGACTTGAGAAAACTTGGTAACCCCTGTAAGGAAAACAAAACGAAGGGAGGCATCGGCCTGTTTAAATACAGAATAAAAAGCCTTCAGAATCTCCCGGTTCTGTTCCAGCAACTCCGGATCTTTCTCCAGCACATCCAGCAAAGGCTTGTCATACTCGTCCACCAAGACCACTGCCCCTCGTCCCGTCTGCTCAGCAGCTACCTGCAGTATTCGGCTGAACCGTAAACCATGTTCCGGCTTCACATCTGTTACGATTCCGTACTCCTGTTCCCACTCAGATAGCATACTATCCAAGACTCGGTTTAAAGCACCCGGCACAGTGAAGTTGACTCCATTAAAATCAAAATGAAACACCCGATGCACATACCATTCGTGCTCCAACGCATCGATTTTCAAGCCGGCAAACAATTCCTTCTTCCCTTCGAAATAAGCACGAAGCGTAGAGAGCAGCAAACTCTTTCCAAAACGTCGGGGACGGCTTAGGAAATAGATCTTCCCTTCAGTTGCCAAAGAATAAACCAAATCTGTCTTATCTATATAGACAAAACCACGTTTAATAATCTGGTCGAAAGTCTGTATGCCAATCGGATATTTCATAATTTGACTGTTTTAAAAATACAAAAATAGATTTCATACAAAATTAGCGATTTTGGAAGATATTCACTACTTTACACTCAAAAAAAATACCGTTCGCCCATTTTTCGAACATCAAAACATGGTTTTACTCCCGATACTTCACCCAATACCCATTGCCGTACTTGGTATGTACCCTCTTCCCCATCTGTGCCATCAACTTACTGAATGCCAACGGTGTACAGTCGTGCAAAACGGAAGGATTCTTACTCTTCAGCGAAGTGTATATTTGCGCAGCCGACAGAAAATGGGCTCCTTCCTCGCCCGGTTCGGCCAGAGCAAAAGTCTCCCCGAGAATCTCTTCGGCCGGGGTGGTACGGTAGAAGGCTTCGTTAGCCTGTTGGATTTCAGCCTCTTCCTTTTTGCTGAACCAACTGCGTTCACCGTGTTCTAACTCATGTTTCAGTTGCGCATAGAGTTGTTCGTAGGCAATGGGGGTGGAACAATCGATACTGTGCTCCACCTCCACACAGATAAACCGACGGCTACCGCTACGGTCGGTCAGCAAATCGCGACGGTTGCTGGTGCCGATAAAGCTGGCTATTCTCGGCAGAGGTTCCCCGCTGTGCTTGTACGCCCGACGGATGTGCAGCCGCTCCATCTGCATCAGGTTCTTCAACTGCGGCATCCGACCGACCGGCAGACGGTCGAACTCATCCAGATTAATCAGTCCGAAGGATGCCAGTTTGTTTTCGGCCGCACTGGGATTGGTCAGATCGAAACTTTCTGTAAAGTAATCCTGCAGACAAGTAGGCAACAGCAGCCGACAGAAGGTAGATTTTCCCAACCCCTGACGCGTGCTGACCAGCAACGGAGCCACGCTGTTGGCACGTTGCTTCGCATCGCCCACATTCATCCATTGAGCCGTAGTGGCCAACATCCACCGGTGGAAAGAACGCACCCACAAGTCATCCGTAGAAACCCGTTGTGCCAAGGAAGTCACCCGGTCTACACCGTCCCATTCCGGCAACTGCTGCATATACTGCGTAAAAGGATGATACGAGGGAATAGCCGCCGACTCTACATACCGCTTGACATCGCGGTCCCAACACGGAATACCTGCCAGCAGCACCTGCATACTGATGCTGTTCAGCACCCGGTTGTCGGCCGGCTGATAAACCAGCTTGTGCGATGCCCCGTCTGCCTGTTCCGGAAGAAGAGCGCATTCAGTGCGGTCGGTCAGGCGGTTGTAACGGAAGGCATAATGCAACTGCAGATAGTCCAATAACCGCTTCAATGCCTTCAGTTGCTTGCTCGGTTTTTCGTTTTCTTCCGCTTCAGTAAACCGACTGATGTCAGTAGGTTGATCCACATCGGTATGCTGTTCTGTTTCAGCGGTTTTCAAGGGTTCGTTACCTTGGCTTCTTATTGCTGCATGACCACACGCATCCTCTCTATCAGCCTGCACTTTCTCAGGAGATTCCACTTCGAATTCAGCAACCCCTACTTCCTGATTCTGCCCATTCAGCACAAAATACAAGCCCGTGGCATCCTGAGCAGAATCACCAGTAACGACCTTCGAAAATCCCTGTGTTTTTTCTTTCGGTTGCCAATGCAGTGACACATGGATTTGACCGGCACGCAACCATACCTCTGCCTCACCCTGCGGCAAGGTGGCACACAACTGTTGCAAGTTCTGAAGTATACATTCGGTACCTCCGACTTTGGAAAGAGATGCAGCAGTAGAAGTCGGTAACTGCCGGGCACTGCAAAAGTGCCAGATTTTCGTAAATAGATTCATAGGCTTGTAATTAAGGTTGCACAAAGATACTACATCAGTAAGGCGAAGTCAAGTCTTTCACGATTTATAATCAATGATAATCAATCCTACAGGTAAATACACTTTAACGGTTGATAAGAAAAGCAATGTACCCATGGAGTGAGCACAAAAAGTCCATGGATTCAGTTTCATAAACTTATTGTTTGCCAAACTGAATCCATGGAGCAAAAATCAGAAACCTATAGGTAAAATTCTACCTACAGGTAAAATCCCGAATACCTACAGCTAAAAATTCGGAAACCTCAATCAGAGTTTCAAAAAACCACCGTCCTAATCACCCTTCACCGGTGTAGCAGTTGTCGGCACCATCTTTCACCATTCACCCTTCACTCCCTGATTATCAATGCAAAAGGGGTGAGCCCTTCATCTAGAGGTTTCGGACCGACACATTAACTTTGGATATTATCCCCAATATTTCCAGTCATATTTTAGGAACAAACCATTTGTTTCTTTCAGAAGAAATGACTTTCTTTGTGACAGACTTTTAATGACAAAGACTATGTCCAACTACATCCGTTTTGACTGGGCCATGAAACGCCTGCTGCGTGACAAGGCAAACTTCAGCGTGCTGGAAGGATTACTGACCACACTTCTGAACGAAAAGATTACCATTTCCCGACTGCTGGAAAGCGAAAGCAATCAGGAAAGCGAATTCGACAAATACAACCGAGTAGATTTGCTGGCAGAAGACAGCAAGGGAGAACTCATCCTGTTTGAAATACAAAACAACAACGAATACGCCTACTTCCAACGCATCTTGTTTGGTACCTCCAAACTGGTGACCGAGTATATCTACCGGGGAAACGGGTACGAAAAGATACGGAAAATCTACAGCGTCAACATTGTCTATTTCTCACTGGGATGCGGAACGGACTTTGTCTATCACGGCAAGACCGAGTTCAGAGGCATCCATAACAATGAACTGCTGGAGCTCAGCCCGTTTCAGAAACAGACCTTCAAGGTGGATGCCGTGAGCGAACTCTACCCGGAATACTACATCCTCAAGGTCAACGACTTCAACCGCTGGTCCAAACTGCCCCTGGATCAATGGATTTATTTCCTGAACACCGGTGAAATACCCGCAGATGCCACTGCCCCCGGACTGCCGGAAGCCCGCGAAAGACTCAAACTGGACAAACTCAGCAAAGACGAGCTGCGGGCCTACTACCGCCACCTGGACAACATTGTCATCCTGCGCGACAACATCTATACCGAACGGGAAGAAGGAAGACTGGAAGGAAGAGCAGAAGGAAGAGCAGAAGGAAGAGCAGAAGGAAGAGCGGAAGGAATAACAAAAGGCAAAACTGAAGTAGCAGCCAAGATGAAAGCCCTAAACCTGCCTGTGGAAATCATCATGCAAGCCACCGGGCTTTCCAAAGAGGATATCGACAAATTGTAGTCTATCACAACATGACTTGAACTACAACTTAATGATAATACGGCATCTATACAGCAAATATCCTACACTCCAATTCAAACCGACAAATACTAACGCATAAAGCAAAGATGCCGTCTTATCATTCAGAAAGCCCTGAAACAAACGAAAAACATAATCATGCAAACTTACACAAGAATCACCTACAGGCAGCAGCAAACTGCCTAAAAGAACTGCAAGCACACTTGCAAAAACATACATAAACAATGGATTGACACCAAACACTTTGAAAAAGATTGTCCATCGCTTATAGCATTTCACATCAATCGCCCAAATCAAACATGCCAATAGGCTGGAAGCCAATCCACAAGTGGTCAAGACGAAAGTGGGTGACCAAACTTTTTTATTAATGGGACATCCATAACTGCACAAAAAACCTGAAAAAGTCAATATGACCCCACAGAGAAACAATGTTATAAGTTGTAAATACAAACGATTAGCCTGACTCTCCACTATACTACGTCCCCAAACCAGCCAAGCCACCCAGAATCCCAACAACACATGAGCGATGGCCGAACATGTACTTAAGACCCCTTCCGGATCCAAACCATGATCATTATACATGTGTGCAGGAGTCAACAAGAAAGCGTCCACCTTTGCAAGAACATTTACCTCATTATACTCAAAACCTGACCCGGTTAATAAAACCCCACCATACCCCACCAACAAAAGCATGATAAAATATGGAAGATAGCGGTGATTCAGCAGGAGTACGATAGTTGCCCCCACACCATAACATATAGCCAGACGCTGCAAAATTCCCAATATGCGCAGATGATCCCAAGAAAAAGTATAAAGCCAATTTAATCCCAGCCCTATTAAAAATAGCAGCACCGTACGCTTCAGAATCTTACCCATCACTCTGAACGAGAATTGAAAATCAAATTTTCGCAAAGAAAAATAGATAGAGATCCCCATCATAAACATAAAAAAAGGAAAAACCAAGTCTGTAGGAGTCAAACCATTCCATGCTGCATGTTGTAGCGGTGCAAACACCTCTGTGTAACTTCCAGGATTATTCACCAAAATCATGCCGACAATGGTTATTCCCCGCAATACATCCAATGCTAGTAAGCGTTGACCAAAGACTTTCTTTTCCATCTTTTTTTTACAAATAAAATGATTAAATTTTATATTCCGGATTTACATACCACTCATCTATGTAAACTTTCTCATCCGCATAAAAAGCGATTTTCAAAAACCGGACACTACTATCCATATTACCAAACCAAACTCCCTCTATCCATGAATCATGTTTGGAATTAGCGAAACGAACAACATCCTTTACTGAGAGCAAATCATAATCAACGCCATTCGTAGAGGCATACAAACAGATCTTACGTGGAGGAAGAATGCGACGATTGTTATCATGGAACATGCGAATGAACATTTCATGTAGAGTAACTGTCGCAGGAATTTCTACAACCAATTCATGATAACCTTCATCCAATTTAACCCAATGTTTATCCTGCACTGACTCAACAGCAAGAGCGCCGTCAAATAATGCTGAAAATCGACCATCACATTTCACACTGGAAATATCCAAGCCATTGTTCAATGCATTCATAAACGAGTACTCCAGCAATTTCCAATATCGGTCTCCACTTCTCCATGACATGTAATCATTATACACATAATTCGACCAAAAAGGCTGCCCCAACTGATAAACAGAACAGGGATTCTCTATTATGCCACAAAACATAAAAGATATAATCGCATCTACTCCAAGCATAGAAGCAATGGTCTGTTGAGAAAGCAAACGAGGATAAGCAGCAGGTACAAGAGCCGAATTTCGATCATTGGTATTGCCCTCCCAAGTAAATGTTTCACAATTAGCCCATAACTGAATATTCAAACGATTATGAATATCACGCAACTTTTCCCAATTCTTTCTAAGATTGACCAAAGGATAATTCTCACGTACACAACCAACTTCGTCCTGATAGGCTATAATATCAACATTCAATCTCGCCAATTGACGCTCATAATTTGGATTTTCAAATGCTGAATTAAAAATGCCATAAGGAGATATCAGTATCTTCTTATCAGGAGTCAATGAGCGTGCTTGTGCGGTCAATGTATTCACAGCACTTACAGCATAATCGGATAATATCGGACACAGACAATCTTCCACAGGTAAATACCAGCCATATAAAGCCTCATGACCACCATATAAAGAAGCCAATTCCTCCATCATATCCAGCTGCCGCTGTTTAATTCGAAAGTCGCGCAAATTATCATCCTGATTATTTGCCCAACCTGTGCTCATAAACACTTTCATACCCAATCGTGCAGCCGTATCCATAATTACATCCACTGGACTTTTTTTGTGCGCAGAGTAAGCTAAAGGCATCAATTTAGAAGGGTAATAGGCCTTACCTTCATTAGCCACTGCCATAAACACCAAGTACTCCATCCCCATGGCACTCAATTCTAAAATTTTATGCTCCCATAAAGACGGATCCGTAGTGTCTACATATAATGGATTTGTATACTTATTGCGCACATCCTGATAAGCCAAATTAATCCAAGTTCCTGTAACAGGCTTCACTGCGCTTCGCACATCCGTTGCAAAGATTACAAGCGGCATCAATGCAAAACATATACTTATAACTAATCTACTCATATTTCAAAAACCTCAGTCTATGTGTATTTCATCCATAAACAAAAAAGGCCGCTCTCCCCTACTGACATGACCCTCTGGCAAACTTGGGCTTCCCCAAACCTCAATCCTGACATAGCGAGCCTCCACTTCTTCAAAAGACGCTGCATAGTGTTTTATCATTCTTTTTTTCACATCAGTCTCCAGCGGAAACGAAACATCCGACTGATTCACAAAATGCTTATTATCTGCAGACACACTCACTTGCATACGGACAGGACCCATAATCCAAGCGTCCATATAAGTCATTGCATTTACCCCAACAGTAGAAATACGACACATTTCTCGCAAGTCGATACACATTTCAACTTTTTCTTGTTGAAAGCCAAGCCAAGCCCCGGTTGAAAAATTCTCATTACCACTCATTGCATCAACCAACGTTACAGGACCTTCAAAAGAATAGTTAGGTACTGGACGACAATCAACAAAGTGAATAGAAGCCAAAGTAGCTTTGTTAAAGTTGAATTGTTTCTCTATCGGTTTACCAATAACGCCATTATGAATAGCCACGGCCTTTAAAATGGCAGACTCTGAAATACATATACCCTCTTCATATCTACTGTCATTTACTGTGGGAGAACTCCCATCCAATGTGTAATAAACTGGAGCATCATCTATCGTATTCAATAACACATTAATATTCCTTTTTACTGTGTCTGCTCGAAATTCCGCTTTAATATCATAAGCATGCTTCGCAAAATTATATCCATCACGATGATAAATACGCATCAGCTTTGGCAAACGGGCTGTAAAGAAATCCAGATCCTTTTTCTCGGGTGCCGTCCACTGCACTTCACAAAGCGCAGCCATTCGCGGTAACACCATATATTCCAAATGCTCTTCCGTAGTAATATACTCAGTCCACACATTAGCCTGTACACCCAATATATGATTAGACTGCTCAGAGTTCAGCCCCTCGGTAGGCTCCAGACCGTATACTTTTTCGAACGGAATGTATCCACCAATAGCCAAGGGTTCATTCTTCGTATCATCAGTCTGGTAAAAATCAAAATAGCAATGAGTATTGGGTGTCATAATCACATCATGTCCCATTTGAGCAGCTTTGATACCTCCGGCCGACCCGCGCCAAGACATTACGGTAGCATTAGGTGCCACCTCACCTTCCAAGAGTTCATCCCAACCGATAATCTGACGACCATGGGCATTTAGAAACTTTTCTATACGTTTCATACAATAGCTTTGCAACATATCTTCAGGAGTATGTGTGTGATTACCTTTCAAACCCTCCTGACGAATGCGTGCCTGACATTTCCTGCAAGATTTCCAACGGGTACGCGGAGCCTCATCGCCGCCTATATGAATATATTTAGAAGGAAAAATTTCCATAACTTCCAGCATTACGTCTTCCAAGAAATGCATAGCTTTTTCATTACCCACACATAATACGTCTTCGAATACCCCCCAATCCGGAGACACTTCGTAAGGGCCTCCCGTACAGCCCAACTCCGGGTAAGCAGCCAAAACAGCCAACATGTGTCCGGGCAAATCGATTTCCGGAATCACCTGAATAAAACGCTCGTTCGCATAAGCAACTACCTCCCGCAATTGGTCTTGCGTATAATAGCCTCCATAAGAGGTATGATCATACTCACCACTACCCAAATATCCCTTCACTGTGCGATGTCTCACGGAAGCGATTTCTGCCAATTTCGGATACTTCTTGATATCAATACGCCAGCCTTGGTCGTCGGTGAGATGCCAATGAAGTGTATTCATATTATGCAGTGCTAACAAATCAATATAGCGTTTTACAAAATCTACAGAAAAGAAATGCCGGGCCACATCAAGATGCATGCCCCGATAGGTAAAACGGGGAGCATCGTTCACTGTAACAGCAGATAAAGAAACAGATCCAGTAGAATCTGAAACAGGTAGAGATTTACGTAAAGTTTGAATTCCATAGAACACACTTTTCGGCGAGCGTCCTTCTAACAATATACCATTTTCTTTGACAAAAAACCGGTATCCTTCTTCATGACTAATTGAATCTGTCAACTGAAGAACAATTGCATTATCCAAATAACCCTCTTTTTCCAAAGGTCTAATTAATAATGAAAGTCCCAATGACTGACGGATATAATCTGAAAGAAACTCAGCATTTTTTTTCATCAACTCATTATTGGCCGGAAAAGCTATCACGACATCACTATCTAACAGAAAAGGAGGTCCTTGCTTCAATTTTATTTCAGCAGGCAACGGAATCACAGAATAAGTAGAAATCACCCCACTCTTGCCACAAGCAGACACGATGCCTAGCAACAACAGAATCAACAAGTTTTTCATAGCAATCAATATTTAAATTATTCTACAATCTTTTCTGATAAATTCCATCCTGTAATGCTAGATATATATGGTATTATATGCATCGCTATTTTCCGATGGCCACTATAATTCGGATGCATCACAGCACCTAAATCACTATCTCCATTCAACAAACCTTTATCCAATTGCAACAGATGAATGTGCGGATCATTCATCTCAGCAAGAGCTGCTTCATAAAATGAATATACCGGAGCCGGAATTGTACAACTATAAATACACAGAATAGGAATATCTCCATAGCCTTTACGTAATTGCTTCAGAATTTGAGTATAAGCCTTTACAAATTCACTTTTATAAGGCTGCGGTTCCAATGAAAAATCATTGGTGCCCAGATTGATTACCACTAAATCGGGAGTATATTTGGAAAAATCCCACCGAGTTTCAGCACCCTCATCGAATGTTTGCAGCATCTTATCTTTCATGGTTATAGCAGAAACCCTTACAGAATCGCCATAATTACGCACGGCTCCCCTACCCGAATGAGCAATAAGTGTATAATCTGCATTGAAGTAACGAGACACAATCGTAGAATAGGAATAATTACAATTTTCCGTTTCCAGTTTAAAAGGCTCATTCTTATCTTTGCCTTCCGTACCATAACCGCATGTCAACGAGTTTCCTATATACTCGATGTGGCGAGTACGAGTGTCAGGTAGCGTCTGGAGTTGCCCCGAAGAAGCCAAATGAAAGCCATGAATGGTAGTTCGCCCGAACTCCCCTTCTGTACGCTTCTGAATACGTAAGCTATGAAATTTATTATTCACGCCCGAAACAAAGTTAATCAATGTATCTTGACCACAAGCCTTTACCACCCGGTGTAATTTTCCATCAACAAAAACGTTGTAATAACTTGTACCAGTTTCGGATAACTTAATTGAAATCAATCCACCCGAAAATTGGGTTTCAAAATATGTTCCAACCCAATCAAAAGATACCGAACCTGTGCTATCAATAGAGGTTCGCCCAATGTATCGCACTGCATCGTGGCTACCCTTTACCATCCGAACCTTATTTTTCGCCACTGCATTAGTATGGCACAAATTGATTGTTAAAATTGCTAAAAATAAATATTTAAACATTTTACATTTTAAATTTATGAGTGATTAATAATCTTTATGTTCTCCAAAACCATTTAATACGAGTAAAAAAGACTGTTACCAACAATGCTAAAGAGGTAAGAAAAACACCTTGTAAAAAACCCATCCAAGGAGACGTACTAAAAAAAGGCAAGATTGAAGCAATACCTGTGAGCTGTAACAAAGGATAAATCAACAAATCACATGCCACATATGCTATCATGGGATTCTGCCCTGACATTACCAGAAATGCCGTACTACGATGCATTTGAAAGAAATCGCACAGCACATGGAAAAATATCATAGCCATACAAGCTAATCCGGAAGTTACAAACAAATACGCAAATGTTGGACCGTCTTTTTTTATACCTCCCTGATAAGGTTCAAAGCATAAACCTATGAACAACAAGATAGCACCTAATACCAACAATTGATACCACAAACGAGCCACACCTTCCTGCTTACGCAATAATAGCCAAGCTATCCCAATAAGCAAAGTCGTTATCAAAAGAGTAAAAAAAGACCACCTATTATAAAGTCCCACCAGATTGACCACTACTACAAAGAAAGACAACAAAAGAATACCACATGCTACTTTGTTCGTAGAACAGGCAAAGCGTGAAAAAGAGGATGAATCTGTAGTATATCTCAAGAGAATATCACCAGCCATACTACCAGTTAATACTATAAATAGATATTGCATATAACTAAAACGATATAGCCAAGGAAACGGAGTGTAATTACTAACAAGTTGAGCCCAACTTCCCTGCTCATTGGCACTTAAAAAGATTCCAGCCAACATAAGCAAAATTACAATACGCAACTTATTATTATACATCGTGAATAAATAAATCCAAGCCCCGAAAACAGCCATATTGGCCAATAACAATATAATAATATTGCTAGTATATAGACTAAATGGTTTTTCATCTGCAAAATCCGTAAATGCCATCATACAAACAGCTATTCCATAAGCTGCTACGTGTATTAGCTGACGAATCCAAGTTGGCATCTGTAAAGGAATACGCATAAACATAGGAAAAAGAAGCAGAAAGCATAAAATGGCCAATAGCCACGACCGCACATCCTGAGGATTACTGAGCATATAAGGATAAAAGTGCTGAATAAAAATGGCAAAAAAAGCCAATTTTAATCCTCGCTTCAGTGCTTCAAAAGCAAGCTTCAGATAGGTATCACCTTTTTCAAAACGCTTCCGGATAGAAAAAGGGAAAGCTGCTCCCATGGAAAAAAGGAAAAATGGAAAAACCAAATCGACCCATGTCAGTCCCGCTAATTGGGGATTGAAGACATGTGATGGTGGAGGTGCTTGCATATGGTACATCCAAGCCGGCAAAATGCCATATACTACTGTGGCTGACAACACCATAGTAAGAATGGCATAACCGCGCAAAGCATCTAAAGCCAACGCTCTCGTCTTATTATTCCGTTCATTTGTATTCATAATGCAAAAAGTAAAAAACTATTTTATATTTCCACCTAACCTCATACCTTCTTCAACTTCTTTCCAAAGATTCTTCGTAACGATATGTACAATGTCAAAAACCATCAGACCATCAGCATCTTTCAGATTTTGTGCAATGGTTGCAGTCAACTTTTCAGGATTTGAATAGAACTGATCAACCAATATCCCACCCATGAATTTATTGTCCTTCAAGATTTCTCTTAAATGCTTGCATGAGCCTTCCACACAATACCAGGTTCCCTGTTGAGCTTGACTATCGGTTTCATTCCACACCAGATTATTACTTTTTTTATATTCCTCGATTGTAATATCTGTGTAGTAATTACCTGTTGCATAGAGATCAAGCAGTTCAGCATATCCATAATTTTTATAATCGGGAGTTGCCCAATCAAAGTCTTTACTAGGATCATATTCACGGCTCGCAAAATTAACACCTACTTCATAATAAGAAGGATACCATGCACCGGTATATGTACCAAATGAGATATTCGGATTCACTCCCTTAACCTCCTGACGCATCAAAGCCATAAAATCCGTAATCACTTTTGAACGCCACTCAAACCAAAGTTTGGAGAGTTTTCCCAATTGTGGAATGGGACGCTTTCCTTCTTCTTTCTTCCAAGACAAGATATCTTCAGGAAAGTTTTCTACTTTCTTGTTTATGTAAGCTTCGAATGAATGGCGCGACAAGTCAGAAAAATCAGCACTGATACCATCGTAACGCACACGATCAAGCATCAAGCCATCTAAAGTCGGATATTTGTTCACCAATTCCTTTAATACATTTATTATATGAGTGCGATATTCTTCATTCAAAGGATTAATCATGGCACCATATTTTTCTTTTTCTTCTGTGATAGGAATCAAGCCACGGTCAGGATTGTACACAATGGAAGCCCAGTCAGAATGACCGCTATATACCATACCCCGATCAAAATAATTATGCCCGGCACAAAAAACATTCAATGAAGCATGTATTTCCAGCCCCAACTTATGCCCCTGCTCTATGAAATAGCCCAAATAATCGAAATCTCCTCGATGATGTCCATTCCACTCTTCCATTCGAGGTGCGTATTGACTATCGAAAAGCACTTCTCCTGTAATGGGACGCACATCAACGACAGCATGGGTAAATCCCAAATCCTTGATTTTATTCAAATAAAAATCTATGGAATCCTTTTGGTTGAAACGTCCAAAATTAGCCTCAGCGTCAAACCACATTAAAGCGGGTTTCCTTTGAGATTGCTCCACTTCGCTTACACATGAACAAACAAACAAACCAAAGAACAAAACAACTATATACCTTAAGGAAATAAATCCTTGCCATTTCTTTTTCATTTCAAAAATATCTTTCATTAATACAAATCACATTCTAAATCCTTATTTCACTTTCTGAATATAAATCCGACCAAAACGATCCGTTACTTTTACTTCAATTTTAGCATGAGGATTCTTCGGAGTGGCACGAAACAAATGTTCGGTTTTAATCGGCGAAATCCAGGAATATTCCACCTTCTTCTTATCAGAACATATAATCTTAGCCTCAGGATCATATCCAGTGAACTGAGTCATTTTGCCCATGGGAATCCCATTTTCAAGCCACTCTACGTTCCAACTTTCATCCCAATTCCATACGTTGACCACGATGTCTGCAGGATATTCCTCGCACTTGCCTATGCCATAAGTTCGCATCTGATATGTATCTGGAAATCCGATGCTTTTATAAATCCATTTTACATCAGTGCCATTCACCTCATAAACACCATATCCCACCGGGGTGCCATCCATACAAATATCAGCCTTCCACCAAATACCGCACAAAGCCGCAGTATTATGTTCCATCATATTATCATTAAAGCAAATATTTAAATTAAAATGAGTATGCCCTGAAATGATATGAGATTTACGACCTTCTAATATTTTATATAACCCTGCAGCATTACTTGTTTCATCTTGAATCAGTGTGTTCCAAGCCAGTTTTTTCGTAAGACTGGTGGGAATGTGAACAATAATAAAAACCGGGTATTCCTTAGGTACATATTTCAAGTCTTGTTCTAACCACAAAAAAGATTGTTCCGTAATATAACCGATGTACTGATAATCCCTATTTACATAAAAGTTATTGTTCAATACCACATAATGAGCCTTTCCTTTATTGAAAGAATAATAAGAAGGACCAAAATGGCTCTCAAACGTACGATATGAGTATTCGAATGTCCTCCCCCCATAAGTCATATCATGGTTACCTATAACACGGTAAAAAGGAATGCCTACTGTAGCAGTAGCCTCTATATAGGATGGAAATAATTGAGGTGAATCACCTACCATATCACCGCAGTCCACACCAAAGACATCACACTTTTTACGATAAGGCATCAGATATTCCTTCATATCTTTCAAATATTCTGCATATGACCTGATGTCTTTTTCTGATGTAACCTGCACATCGGCCTGCACAGCAAAGACATGCATGTTATCATCATATTTATTTTCTAACAACTCAAAATCATAGTGATCAATTGAAGAATTTATACTCTGGTAAAACACAGGAACTGAATTTCCTGACTGCACATGATAGCCCGCAGGCACCGACAAATACAAAAAACGAGCATCCCTATTTCTTGCAATAACATACTTGCCTTGCCCATCGGTCAAAACACAATCTATTCCATCAGTTACGACCACATTCGGCACACCTTTTCCCCTACAAGAAACAACGCCATACAATTGAGCTAGAACATTGGCAGGAAAATTGATTAGTGCCAAAAAATAAAACAAAAAAGCTATTCTACCCATAATTATAGAATTTCTCTTACTCAGACTCTACAAAATTAACTTATAGAAAGAGCAAAGAGGATACGACTCTGAAATCATATACTCTTTGCAAATTACAAAAATTACTTGACTATTTTTCCAAAGATTGAAGATAAGCATCAATACCCTGCTTAAAAGCAGTCCAATAATCGTGCATGCGGATATGACAAATGTCAAAAACAAAAAAACCATCGCTATTAGATATGCAGGCATCTATAGCATCCGGAATCTTGGCTGCTTGTCCACCATCAACCCAACCTGTTGAATTTCCTATATCCGGACCTCCGGCAAAAGGTACATCGCCTTGAAGCAACTCAGCACCTTGTTTGCAGAATCCTTCCATAGTCCATTCACCACTGCCATAAATCTTGTCGGCAGCCGCATAAGCACCTAAGAACATAAAGTCCAAATGATCAGCATATCCATAATTCTTATAGTCGGAGGAAGCCCACGAAGAATAACTCGGATTTAAAGACGGATCATATTCAGGACTTGCCCAATTAACGCCTGAACGATAATAAGTAGAATACCACGCACCAACATATGCGCCAAAACGAATTTCTTCATTGACAGACTTTACTTTATCTCGTGCTTTTACAATGAAATCATGAATTGTTTTGGCACGGAAAGCCAACCACTGTTTATACCACTGTGTATCAACTCCTGAACCAGTTGTTGTTCCGGCAGGCATAATATCTTCAGGATAGTTTTCCACCGTTGCTCCCACATATTGTTCAAACTTACTCCTGCTAATCTCTGAAAAGTCACTCATCAAATCATTGTCATCATAGCGACAACGGTCTAAAATAATGCCATCCAATTCATATTGAGCCAAATCTCCTAAAATCCCCAACAAATACGCTTGTACATCGTCATTGGCAGGATTTAAAAATTTAGCACCATAATCTTCTGAATCATCTAATAACTCCATAGAATTTATTAACCCACTTTCTGAATTAAGCACAGTGGCCCACTCTTTTTTGGAATCATCACGGAACAACAATCCTATATTACCTAAACCATAAGGACATAAATAGCCGCCTACAAAAGTATTAATAGATGCATTTACTTTAAGCCCAAGTTTATGCCCCTCGTCAATAAATGTCTGTAGATAATCCCAATCAGCCGTGCGTTCTGCCCAAACATATCCCGTACTGCTCCATACGTCAATCTTTGTCAATGGTTCAGCTACTGTTGAATGAAACAACACATCACCTGTAGTAGGGCGAACATCTACAATAATATCTGTAAAACCCGCCTCCTTGACTTTAGCCAAATCGGCTTTAATATTTTCCTGACTATTGGCATACTGTTCAAAATTACCGGCAGCATCTATCCACATATAACGAGGCTTTTCTATAGCACCCTGCTGGGGAGGAGTGGGAGTTTCTTCCTTTTCTTCTTCCCAAGGCCATCCAGGAATGCTATTATCCCGGTCATTACAACCTGCTAGAATAAAAGCCAAAAATAAGGATAAAATAAGATTAAACTTTTTCATGGTATGATTTTTTATAGTTAGGTATGTGTCCAAATAAATTAGACACATACCCTTTTAAATATTATTTTGCTATACAATCAGCTACATAAGCTCCTATTACACCACTATTATGATCGTAATAGTAAACATACAGTTTGAAACCATCTGCTGTAGGAGCAAGCAATACATCTCCAGAAGCAGTACCTGCATCTGCCTTCTGATACCAATCCAAACTAGGATTAGCAAGTGCCAATGCCGGAGACGCAGATACATTATCACCCGTCAATTTAGATTTGTCATTTATATCATACAAATACAACTGAGGACCATTCCCCCAATGCGGGAAGTGACTGGTTACAAACAGCGCAACGTAATGCGTGTTATTAAAACATTTAGAATCCAAGCAATGAGGGTTCAAAGCCCAACCGCTCAAGTCTGAAGATAAGGAAGCACCTACATTACCATCAACTTTCACCCACGTAAATTTACTCGGTTCATAATTAGATTCAAAATGGCCTTCATTGGGATCAACCGAACCAGCTACCACTGTACCTACTTTGAACGGAGCAGATCCCCAGGAAACACCAGTTGAGGACATATCAATTACCCGAACAGATTCAACAACTCCATTTTTCACCTGAATACGTGTAAATTTGCTACTTGCAGTCACACCTTCAATACCTTCATTAGTTATTACAATGGCTGCATCAGCATCCACATTTCCTATCACTTTCATCTTAGTGCCCATAGGCAAATCTGTCTCGTTCTTAAATGAATGGAACAATACAGGAGCTTCAGTCACGGAAGATGTCTTATAAATATTCACAACACCACCTGCTGCTGCATGATTCACAATCAACATATGATTGGCTTCATCACTAGTGATACTACCGGCCACAGCCGAACCCACATTGATTGAGCCCAATTTAACGCCCGTAATCCGATTCAAATAAACAGGGGCATCTCCATTTCCAAAACAAACAACCAAATGTCCATTGATAGCAGCCATAGAAGGTGCAACAGATTCGTTGTAAGGAGGGAATCCTAAAGTAGCAACAGGATCGAAGTCGAACAAATGTTCAACACTTTCCTTATTAAACCCAGCCGGAATCTTGGCTGGAATCTCTTTCACAACTTGATATACTTTTTTATCTATTCCATTATGAGCAGTTACTGTAAACTCTACAGCTTCATTATAATTCAATGGAGTAACACTTGGATCAGGAGAAATAGTAGCATGAGCTGATATTTGAGCCTCAGCTAAACAATCCGAAAGGTCATCAGCCGAAATCAAGGAGACCTTGTTTGCATTTTTATCCACTACACCTGAAATTGCAGGCTCTAGAACAGAAAAAGCCAATAATTCACAAGCTGAGGATTTGACACGTTCACCCATAATACAGATCTGGGTTTTCTTTCCTTGAGCGTTAGTATAAGTAAACCAGTTTTCCTGTGTTAAATCCAGAACTGTCAATGCAGGTTCAATAAAGCAATTTTCCTGTAGCTCAGCCTGTACACGTACTTTTTTCATATAAGGGGTTGTTTCATCATCCGAAGTGACAGGGTAAAACCAAGGAACTTGGATAACAAAGCGAGTATCTTCTTCATTTTGAACAACTAACTTGGCCATTTCCTGATTAACGAACGGGCCAGAAGTAAAAATAGCTGTTAAACTTGTCAAGCCCTGTCTTTCTACAGTAGGGTTTACATACTCCGGTTCATGACATGCAGAGAGCAAAAGCACGACAACAGTTAATAGGATGTTATATATATTTCTCATAATCATTATATTAAAATTATTTCCATTCTGGATATTGAGTAATGAGAGAATTACTTTCTAATTCATTTGAAGGAAGTGGGAATCGGTACATTTTAGAGGGGAATGTACGATTCTTATCATCAACAGTAACATAAGAGTATGTAAAATCACCATTGGGTTGTTTTTCTACCTTTAAGCCATGAACTTGATAATTATTCAATCCTTCAGGATAATCTTTATCTGCTACATTCCATCTACGTAAATCCCAGTACCATAAACCCTCGTATGCCAATTCAACACGGCGTTCCTGACGAATAGCCTTCCACAAAGCTTCACCAGATTTATCTGAATACGGTAAATTAACACGAGCACGAATTTTTCTGATCGCCTCATTGGCACCTTGATTATCATTCAAATGATAGCATGCTTCTGCTTTATTCAACAAGACTTCAGCATACCGGATAATCGTATTGGGCTGCTTGCTGTCTTTAACAGCTACCACATCATGTGTTTCGTCAACCAGTTTACGAAGATAATATCCCGTAGTTGTACGTCCCTTTGGCTCTTGTTCCTTATTCCACACACAAAAACCATCTGCACCACCTACGAAAGGTTCAATGACACGGTTTTTCCATGGAGCCCCATTATAAAGAATGGTTGCATGAAAGCGAGGTTCCAAATCAGCATACGGAGGAGTACTTGTTACACCCTCTTTATGCCATTCAGACCAATCAGGAAATCCTCCTTTACCAGCGTATTCATATGACTCTACCATTTCCTGAGTCGGAGTACCATAACCGCCACCAGAAAGACCATTCATCGTATAATCACCACCAGGTGTATAATAGAAATCGAAAGAATGATATACATTTTGCTCCAAATTGAAAACATATTGTAAAATAGCTTCCACATTACCATCTTTCAACTCTTTTGAATAAGAATCAGCATAATTATCTTCTAAATCGTAACCCAGTTTTGCAACCTCATCCGCTGCAAATTTCACTACCTCCCAACGTTGGGCATACAACATGGTTCTAGATAAATATGCGTAGGCAATTCCTTGATTTAAGCGACCACCTGCACGTTCTTTTATTGGTAGATTAGTTGCAGCAAATCGCAAATCAGCCTCAATGAAATTCCATCCATCTTCTTCTGAGCTAAGAGCTTTATCTGGGACGATTCCCTCTAAATTCTCATCATAAAGAACCACTTCCTTGTATCTCTTCATCAAATCAAAATACAAAAAGCCTCTAATGAATCTAAGTTCAGCTTCTAAGCGAATCGTTGCCTCTGGAGACAATGTTCCATATTTATGCAAAGAATATAATGCCTCGTTCGTACGTCTCACAGCTTCATAATCTCTAGACCAGAATCCTAAATAAGCATCTACATAACTAGCTGTTAAAGTGCTACCACCATAAGAAATTTCGCTTGGAATAAAACAATGTGCGTTATAGTTATAAGAGCCATATTTCAGTTCATCTGTCAATGCTTCAGTCATACCAGCGGTACATTCTGTACCTACAATATCAATAATATAACTATAAAGATAATTAACAGCATTTTCTGCAGAAGGAAGTGATTGCCATACCCCCTTATCGGAAACTCTATCCGTCGGAGTCATATCAAGAAAGTCATTACATGAAGTAAAACCAACACTTGATGCTACTGTAAGGAACAATCCTATTATATATTTTCTCATAATGTCATTTTTTAAAAGGTTAATGAAAGGCCACCCATTACCGTACGTTGTTGAGGATAATAACCATTATTTACACCAGGAGATTCGGGATCAATACCCTCAGGCAATCCATCAATGGTAAACAGGTTTGACCCTTCTACAAATATTCTCAAATTTTCAATATTAATCTTACTCATCCATTGCTTAGGGAAAGTATATCCGAACTGAACTGACTTCAAACGAATATATTTTCCATCTTTCCACCAGAATGAAGAAGACAATCCATTATCACCACCATGTCCTGTAGCACCCAATGTTAAACGAGGAAAGGTACCATTAGGATTATCTATACTGTAGGCATTTTGCACCAAGAAAAGCGGTGAGTTTGCATTCTCTTTAAATGTTTGAGTCCATATTGTATTGTCATCATAGCCATTATAGTAGGTACCTGTCAACGATACATCAAACAAAGCACCACCTGTAAACTGCGCATTAAAATCAAACCCATTCCAAGAGGCTCCAAAATTCAAACCATAAGTTAATTCCGGTCTATTTGAACGTCCAAAAAGTCCTCTATCTTGATTATTAATCTTACCATCACCATTTATATCTACATACTTAATATCACCTACACAAGGACGAGTACCATACCATGCCGAATTGTCTATTTCTTCTTCTGACTTGAACAAACCATCTGCAAGCCAGCCATCAATTGCACCGTATGTTGTACCAACCCTCTTTTTCCATTCCATTGTATTAGGCTCGTCATTATAAACTAACCAGCGAGTCTTTGAATACGTGATATTTGCACTAAGTGTATAATCAAAAGGTTTACCTGCTAAATGGAAACGGTTACGATGAGTCAACAAAACATCAATACCTTTACTATCCAGAGCATCATGATTTGCCCAAGTTGAATAATAGCCACCCATTGAAGATGGTTTACCTCCTGACTGTGTACCCAAAACATCATACGTATAATTATAGAATGCATCTACTTCTATTCCTAAAAGTCCATTCCATAAAGTGGCATCCATACCCACATTCCAAGACAAAGTTTTTTCCCAATGCAAATTTGGATTAGCAACTGCTGTGGTATAAATTCCATTAGCAATAATGTTACCAGAAGCTGATGGATAAATAACTTTATTATCCCACTGGGAATAAGTACTCAAAAACATATACTCTGATACACCGTCATTACCTAAAAGACCTACAGAAGCACGCAACTTCATATCATCGATAAAAGATAAGTTCTCCATGAATTTTTCTTTAGATATTCTCCAACCCAAAGAAGCAGAAGGGAAGAAACCCCAACGTTTTCCATTCATTCCAAAAAACTTATAAGAACCGTCATAACGTCCTGTAAATTCAGCAAGATACTTATTCTCATAATCATATTTTAAACGGAGCACATAACCTGCAGATCGTGAAGCCTTACTCCATCCTTTAATAGGAGCTTGCTCTGGCTGTGCATAATCCAACTCTGGTAAGGAAGTAAATGGCAAATTCTTACCATATGCTGATAGCCCATTACTCTTATTGTCACGTAATTCAACCAAAGCTAAAATTTCAATATTATGCGAATTAAAGCTTTGTGAATAATTTATACTTCCTTGGCCGACCAGTTGCTCATAGGTACTTTGACCTTCACCAAGATTAACACCTGAAGCTGTCCCTCGAGGATCGGCATATTCCTTCCACTCACCACTACTATAGCCCATAATAGAATAAGGGGTATTCAAATTTTTGTCATGAGAAGTAGAATAATCATAAGAACCATTAACTTTCAAAGACAATCCTTTGACCCAAGGAACATCATAACTCAGCTCAAAGTTAGTAGTAGCACCAAAACTTCTATTTCTTTTATAACCGGAATCATAAATAGCAGCAAAAGGGCTATTAGGAAGTCCTGTATTCTTCTGAATAGCTGCAGTCCACATTCCATTATACTTTTCGGGCAAATAGGGATGCATCTGAATTGTCTGGCGAGCAATAGACAAGAAACCAACTTCACCTAAGCTATAATTGTTATCACCACCTCCAGCAGCATAAGCCGGTGTAGACCGACGTCCTACAACACCAGACACACCTAATTTAAAATGAAAATTTTTAGCAAAATCGCTTTCAATATTTACACGAGCATTATATCTACGATAGCTAAATTTATCGATATTACCCTTTTGGTTCAAATATCCCAAAGAAGTAAAGAAGCGCAACTTTTCGCTACCACCTTGCATGGTTACACTATGCTTTTGATTGAAGCCCGTACCAAAAACCTTATCAATATAATCAACGTTATCCCATCCGTCTGTTGGATCATCATTCAACATGGCATCTACTTGTTCCTTTTTAAAGTAAGGTTTATACTCACTACGATCTGAAATAGCTCCACTTGCCAGTTGGTCCATCATTTGAGCCATATTATAATAATATGCATATTGAGGACCATTCATAAAGTCTGGGAAATTTGCATTCATAGAAGCACCGAAGGATGCATCATACGTAACTTTTGTCTTTCCTGTCTGACCTTTTTTAGTAGTTACTATAATAACACCTCCAGCTCCCTGTAACCCATAAACCGCAGCTGAAGCTCCATCTTTTAAGACAGATACACTTTCGATATCATTCGGGTCTAAATCATTGATATTAGCTACAGGAAAACCATCTACAACATAAGCCACATTATATACAGAGCCACGAATCTTGAGCGAAGCTTGATCTAGACCTGGTTGACCTGATTCCTGCACTGAAGAAATACCGGGCAAACGTCCGCCCAACAGTTGCGACACATTGGTAGAAGGAGCTTTCAATAATTCCTCACCTTTCATAGCAGAAACTGCACTTGTTAAAGAAGACTTCTTTTGAGTACCATAACCCACTACAACAACCTCGTCCAATATTTCGGTATCAGCTTGCATTGTTACGTTAATAGTATTACGCCCAGCGACTTTCACTTCTTGAGTTTGCATACCTATAAACGAAAATACCAAGGTCGCATCTCTTGAAACACTAATTGAATACCTACCATCAGCATCAGTAATGGTGCCATTTGTGGTAGACTTGACAGCAACACTTACACCTGCCAAACTTCCCAATGCATCCGACACTACTCCTGAAACAGTTATGCTCTGTGCAGTACCATTCACGAAGCCAAACAACGACATAAAGGAAAGAAGCAAATAAAACTTCATACCTAAAGGTCTCTTTGTTGAATCATTTTTTCTTTTCATAAACTACTTTTTATTAGATAAGTTAACAAAATGTCATAGATTATAAATTTTCAAGTACTTTCCAGCACTGATACAACCCTCTAGGCACGTGGAAACAGCCTTTCCATTTGCCTCCTTTTAACGGCAAAAGCACTTCACCGCGACGATTCAGATAACCAAACCATTCGGGATGTTCTTTATCTTTGAAGTGATTCCAAGTATAATTATGTACCTTTTCAAACCAATCCAAGCAACGCTGGTCTCCAGTAAGTTGATAACCCTTCAGCATGGAGATCAAGGTTTCAATATGCACCCACCACAATTTCTGATCCCATTCCAACTGCTGGGGAGGATTGCCGTTCCGATCCATAAAGTAGAAGATTCCTTCGTACTCCTTGTCCCAACCATATTCCAGCATCTTCAAGGCAGTGTCTTTCGCCTTTTCAATCAGTTCGGGACGATTCAAACGCTTACCCAAATCCATAATGAACCACATGGCTTCAATGCCATGTCCGGGCGTCACCTGACGGCCTTCAAAGCAATCTACCAGGCTATTGTCGGCATTCAGGTTTTCTACAATGATACCGCCCAACTCGGGACGCAAGAACACTTCCATCACTTCATGGATGCAGGTATCCATCGTCTTTACCAAGAAATCTTCATCGAGCAGGTGTTCTATTTCCAAAGCTAGATTACACAGAATCATCGGCAAAGCAAATCCCTTCAGATTACGAGTACCCGGATGAAGTTTGTTCCATTGGCCCTTTGGATTATCCACCTTAGACAAGATAATATCGAATGTTTTCTTGGCAATATCAGCATATTCTTGATTGCCAGTGGCCAAGCTCAGCTGACCGAAGGCTATGGTAGCAAAGGTGTAAGAGAAAATGTTGTAAGGTTCCACCAACGGATTTCCCTGACGGTCTAAAGAGAAATACCAATTATAGTTTCCATCATGGCCGTACTTCTTCAAGAATTCTCCTCCCTGAATGGCACAATCCAACCATTCCTGACGCTTCTCCACTTTATTATAAAGCATGGCAAACAACCATACCTCACGCCCTTGCAGCCAAATAAACTTATCGGTATCAAACACACTTCCATCTTGGCGCAAGCAAGTATAATAGCCTCCATATTCATGATCCTGAGAATGCTCTAACCAAAAAGGAAGCACACTATCCAACAACTCACTCTTGTACTGTTCTGCTAATTTCTTAAAATCCATAGTCTTTATATTTTATAAGATCGATTAATTCTTTATCCAATAACGCTCAATCTCTTCAAGAGACTTTCCTGCAGTTTCCGGTATGAGTTTCCAGATAATCAGGATATAGGGCACACACATCACTGCAAAAAGTAGGAAAGTCCCTGTGGGAGTAAGCGATTGAAGCATCCATGGCGTAAGTTGTCCGATGAGATAAGTACCAATCCACAATGCAAAACCGGCAATAGACATGGCCAACCCGCGAATCTTTGTTGGATACATTTCGCTGAGCAGCACAAAAATAACTGCACAAATGGATACAGCACAACAAAACACATAAACCAAAAAGAAAAACAGTAATACCCAAGAAGGAATCTGCCAAACATCACCGAAAGCAAAATAAAACGCGATGCAGCATAAAGAGACCACCATACCCGATACTCCGTAATAGACCAACTTCTTACGGCCTACTTTATCAATAATAATCAAAGCCAAGATGGTAGTCAAAGTATTGACCAAACCAATCATCACTTGATAAAACAAAGAATCTCCTCCAGACAAACCTGCATTCTCGAAAATGGAAGGCCCATAATAAAGCACGGCATTCACCCCCATGAATTGTCCTAGAATGGCAATACCGGCACCAATGAACACTGCCTTACGAATGCCAGGCTGCAACAACATACGCCAATCTGATTTTCCTGATGAAGCAATCATACTACGAGTTTCCTGCAACTGATAAGTAGCTTCACTGGCAGATTGATATATGCGTTCCAAAATGCCCTGTGCCCGCTGTTCTTTACCCTGAACAATCAGCCAACGCGGACTTTCGGGAATAAAGAAGATGATTAGGAAAAACAACAAGGCCGGAATGGTTTCCATGCCCAGCATACCACGCCATACTTCATTCACAAAAATCAGGTTCACCCATCCACCATCAGCACTGAACACCGCACTTTCTGACCATGCCAACAACTGATAATTCATCAGATAGGCACCTAAGAAACCTACAGTGACAGCCAACTGATACAAGCTGACCAACCGCCCCCGATATTGTGCCACGGAAACTTCTGAAATATACAAGGGGGAAACAACCGATACCACACCAATACCTACACCACCAATGATACGATAAACCACCAGTTGATTAAAATCTGCACAGAAGGCACATCCGATAGCCGATACTGAAAACATAACTGCTGAAAGGATCATCGTCAACTTCCGTCCTAACTTGTCACTCAATAAACCAGACATCAGCACGCCTGCAATAGAACCTATCAAGGCACATCCTACATACCACCCTTGCTGCAAGGTATCCAACCCGAAAACAGAAGTCACTTGAGAGGTTGTGCCGGATATGACCGCAGTATCATATCCGAACAAGAAACCTCCCAACGCTGCAACAACAGACAGGAATATCAAATAAGAAAAATTTATATTCGATTTCATACCTATTAAACTGATTTTGATTACCTGAGATTGAAATATTCCCGATATCTGTCGTATAAATGTCCGGCTTGCAGATAGGCAGACTGTGGACTCATGAAATGAGAAAACTCAAAAGTTATGGCTTTGTCGTACCCGGCCCGTTTAGCTGCTTCCAGTTTCATACGCAACTTGTCGAACTTAATTGGGAAAAATTTAATCGGCATATCCCGGTCGAATGTTTCAGCATTCGTCCAACATTTCATCCCATATTTATCTGCCAGTTTTTTATTCACTGCGAAAAATGCATCCAATTCATCGTAATCAATATGACCATCTTGAAATGCACAAGCATCTACCACATCGTGAATACCGTCAAATATTTCATTCCATTCACGCTCATGCTGTTCTACAGACACTGCCTCATCTTTGGTTAGAGAAGAACCGCTGGCCATCACTGCTTTCTTACCGTCTATCCAAGGAGAAATAAACGTAGGAAGTCCGCCCGATACATCTTTACATTGTTTTCCCATAGCGTGGAATGCATCAATTGCACCTTTAGTAGCACGGCTGATTTCTCCGCTGATATACCATCCGCCAAAACTTTTGTAATGACCATAGTTCTTCCACACCTCATCTATCACATATTTATTGTCTTCTATCTCCCAGCTTAAATCTCCGGTATCCCAATAACGGCCAGAATCATAGAGACCGAAATAAAATTTCATGCCGTATTTCTGAGCCAGACGCAAATACATATCCAATAAATCAACCGATGGCATATAACAGCCTTTCTTCAACAAATACTTGGAAGGATACGTAATAAATTTACGATAACCAGAACGTATCATAATCACCGTATCAATACCTATACGCTTCATGTGCTGAAAATCCAAGTCCCATTCTTTCTCACCCCAGTTCTGATGGGGTATGTCATGGGAGATCTCATCTAAAAAAGTTCCTGTAATTTGTAGTCCCTGTGCCTTGGGAACAATTAACTTACCTGCACTTTCTGCGACCACTGCATTATCTGAGGCAGCCTCTTCAACAAATGAATTACCAAACAAAGAAGGGACAGCCATTACAGAAGCACCTGTCAATGCAGCTTTCTTTAAAAAATCTCTTCTACCATTCATCTTTCTATCAATTTTTTAAGTAACCATTTTTCCACAGCACATGCTTATCATATCAAAAAGAAGATGAAAGCATTTCTCATAATATTAATCTCTCGCTAACAAATATATATTAATTATATCGACTGCAAATATAGCACCTTTTGCTAAATAAACAATAAATAATAAATATTTTTATTATTATAACCCACTATAAATGCCGAATAACATAAAATCCCACACCTATTTTGTCATACATATCACATTTCATAACAGAATTATCTGAATATTTAGAGAATTAAAGTACAGCAAACAAGGATGTTATTTTTAAATGAGTTCATTATCAGGAGCCCGACGTTAACCCAAATTAAAACTATAAATCAAGATAATAATGAAATAATTTAATATATTTGTCACAATTAAAATAATGAGATATGGAACATAGATTATTAAAGGAAATAGAAATGGGTAGCAAAAGCGCATTGACTAAAAAACGCATTATTACCTATTATATATATAATGGCAGTGCTACGATAACCGACTTATCCAAAGAATTGGACCTCAGTGTACCCACTGTAACCAAATTCATCAATGAAATGAGTGAAGACGGATACATCAACGATTATGGGAAATTGGAAACCAGCGGAGGACGCCACCCCAATTTATATGGGTTGAATCCGGAATCCGGATACTTTATCGGAGTAGATGTGAAAAAATTCTCGCTCAACATCGGATTGATTAATTTCAAAGGAGACATGGTGGAGCAAAAAAATGACATCCCTTACAAATTTGAAAACAACCCGGAAGCTTTAGAAGAGCTCTGTGGAATTATCAACCACTTTATACAGTCCACCAACATCAACAATAAAAAAATCCTCAATATCAACGTTAACATTTCCGGCCGTGTGAATCCGGAGTCTGGATATAGCTTCAGTATTTTCAATTTCTCAGAACAACCGCTAGCAGAAGTACTCAGCGAAAAAATAGGATATCCTGTATGCATAGACAATGACACCCGCGCCATGACTTATGGAGAATATATGAAAGGATGCGTCAATGGCGAAAAGAATATTCTGTTTGTCAACATCAGTTGGGGATTGGGAATAGGCATCATCATTGATGGGAAAATTTATACGGGGAAATCTGGATTCTCCGGGGAATTCGGACATATCAACGCTTTTGAGAATGAAATCATCTGCCATTGTGGAAAGAAAGGATGTCTGGAAACAGAAGCGTCGGGATCGGCCTTGCATCGAATTCTCTTGAAAAGAATCAGTGATGGAGAAAGTTCCATTCTTTCGAAACGCATCCGCACCAAAGACAATCCGCTGACGTTAGACGAAATCATCGCTGCCGTCAACAAGGAGGATTTATTATGCATCGAAATTGTAGAGGAGATTGGACAAAAACTCGGAAAGCAGATTGCCGGACTTATCAACCTGTTTAACCCTGAAATGGTAATCATAGGAGGAAGTTTATCTCTTACAGGTGACTACATCTTACAACCCATCAAAACAGCCGTGCGAAAATATTCGCTGAACCTGGTCAATAAGGATTCCGTCATTCTGAACTCCAAACTGAAAGACAGAGCTGGAATCATCGGTGCCTGCATGTTGGCTCGCAGCAGGATGTTCGAAAGCATCTAGCACTACAAGGGGTCTACATCATAGTACACAATCAATGATTTAAAACGATCTTCCATCAGCATTTCTTTCTGTACTTGCAACAGACACTCCCGCACACGCGCCAGAGGAGCAGCATGTTCTACTTTTAACACAATCTTCCGAATGTAGAGCAACTGCACTCTGGATACGGGCGGCTTGTCAGGACCTAAGACACGGGGACCAAATACAGCCCTCAATTTTCCGGCCATGGTCTGCGCCATCAGTTCCAACAAAGCTTCATTGCGGTTTTTTAGGTATACATAGAACAACCGATAATACGGCGGGTAATGAAACAACTGCCGTTCGGCCAACTGACCATCGACCATTCCTTCATAATCGTGTCTGATGACTTGAGATATAATCGGATGCTCCACATGGGTGGTTTGCAAAAGCACTACACCTTGTTTATTCTTCCTACCTGCACGGCCAGCCACCTGAGCCATCAACTGAAACGCCCGCTCATACGACCTGAAATCGGGATAGTTCAGCATGGTATCAGCATCCAATATACCTACTACACTGACGTGATCGAAATCCAGCCCCTTGGAAACCATTTGTGTACCAATTAAAATATCAGTTTTTCCCTGCTCAAAATCTGCAATGATGCGCTCGTATGCCGTACGGGTACGGGTGGTATCCAAATCCATCCTAGCCACCCTGGCTTCGGGAAAAATCTGCTGAATTTCATCTTCTATCTTTTCCGTACCAAACCCTCTGCTACGCAAATCCACTCCTTCACAAGCCGGACATATACGGGGTACCTGATAAGTACAGCCACAATAGTGACAAGTAAGCTGGTTCAGCCCCTTATGATACGTAAGGCTCACATCACAATTTTTACACTTAGGTACCCAGCCGCAAGTGTGACATTCTACCAGCGGTGCAAATCCACGACGATTCTGAAACAGAATGACTTGTTCCTTTCGCTCCAAAGCTTCGCGTACATACTGCAAAAGCAAAGGAGAAAAAGGTCCTTTCATCCGCTTCTGATGTCTGAGCAAATGAAGGTCTACAGGTAATATTTCAGGAAGCTGCATCTCGCTGTAACGATGGGTAAGTGATACCAATCCATATTTGCCCAATTGCGTATTCTGCCAGGTTTCTATAGAGGGAGTAGCCGTTCCCAATACAGTCTTTGCACCCATCAACGAAGCCAACACAATAGCTGCATTACGGGCATGATAACGCGGAGCGGGGTCTTGCTGCTTATAAGTGGTTTCATGCTCCTCATCCACTATCACCAAGCCTAAATTACGAAAGGGAAGAAATATGGAAGAACGTACACCTAAAATAATGTCGTATCCTTGGGCACTCAACTGCTTCTGCCAGATTTCCACCCGTTCGGCATCCGGGAATTTGGAATGATAGACCCCCAGCTTATGACCGAACACTCGCTTCAGGCGGTCGGTTATCTGTGTAGTCAGAGCTATCTCCGGCAACAGATAAAGCACCTGCTTGCCTTGGCTCAGCATTTCGTGTATCAGATGAATATAGATTTCTGTTTTTCCGCTACCAGTCACCCCATGCAACAGACAGACATTTTTAGACTGAAAGGTTTGCAGAATTTCCTGATAAGCCTGACTTTGATAACTGTTTAAAGGGTTCAATGCTTGCACGGTCTCCTCCGTAGCGAAATCTCCCAAACGACCCACTTCCTGCTGATAGATCTCCAGAATGCCCTTTTCCACCAAGGCTTGAAACACAGCCGGTGTAGAAGATGCCCGCTTCAGTAATTCCGACTTACTTACTTCACGTATTACCGCCCGACCGAAACAACCGGACAGTTCGACATACTTCATCAGTAAATCCAGTTGCTTCGGAGCCCGTCTATGCAATTCATCAAACAATTCATGCAACCGATACTCCTCGCAGACCTCCGGTGACAGCCGAACCCGTACTTCCATCTTCGGTTTGTAAGTGCGCTTCAACTCTTCCTTCACCACCACCAGTCCCTTTTCTAAAAGAGATTTTACCACAGACAGGATATGCTTGCATCCACTATCCTTCCCTAGTTTCGTAATGCTTTGTTCCGGATTAATCCGTAAGAGCTCCATCAACTTTATCTCGCGTTCATTCAGATTCTCCTGATTATCAGAATCAGCATGATAGCACACGATGGATTCACTCTCCAACTTTAATCCCGAAGGAAGGGCCGCCTTATACACATCGCCCAAAGAGCAAAGATAATAACTTGCCAGCCATTCCCAGAAATCAAGCTGCACAGGCAAGAGTAACGGAGTCTTATCCAATAGTTCAGTTACCTCTTTTACTTCGTAGTCTACCGGTTCCTGGTAATGAATGGTACGTACAATACCTGTATAATATTTCTTTTTGCCGAAGGGTACCACAACCCTGCATCCCACCTGTACTTCATCGGCACAATGTGCGGGCAGAAGATAGGTGAAACAAGCATTCAGCGGCAAAGGCAATATGACATCTACAAACTTCTTCATTTCGGGAGTTAAAGATACAATAAAAAAACGCTCCCTAAAAACGGGAGCGCCTAAAATTATAAAGGAGAAATGGGGATCAACTACCCATAATCTGCCACGGTCCTTTCTTTAGAACAGATAAGCCAAAGATACTTGCCAGGATTTAGTCTTGGCACCCTCATCTGCCACCTTAAAACTGTCGTTCAAAGGAATCTGATAGTTCACACCAAGCTGAATATGGCGCAAGAGTTTGAGACCGGCTCCCAGATTCAGCCCTACCTGCGACTCCTTCTTATCCAAGTCATCGGCATCCTTGAAATTAAAGAAAAAATCAGGCCCTGCAGCAACAAAGACACCCAATGTACTGCCCAAACCAATGGTATATTTCAAATTGACAGGAATTTCTATACCTTGCTGTTTCCATTCATGCTCACCTCTCTGTGAATACATCAGAGCAGCATCCACCCCCAATCCTATAACCGGAATGGTAACCTCTGCCATAGGACCAATAAAGAATCCGGTGGTATTATCACTGGAAGGTCCGTGCTTCAAGTCCAATTTGGACATATTCAAACCACCTTTTACACCAAAATTTAACTGCGCCTGAACCGGCATAGCCATCAGCATACAGCCAACAGCTATTACGAACGTAACAAAAATTTTCTTCATAATCCCAAATGTTAAAATATCAAATGCAAATATAACCATTCTACCCGATTAAAAACAAAAATCGACTAAGAATATTACTTTTGCAGGCACTAAAGCCTATAGAATTATGAATATTAGACCAGCCCATATAGAAGAACTCCCCCTACTTATGCAGCTCTTTGAAGAAGCCAAACTCATCATGCGTCAAAACGGCAATTTCAAACAGTGGACGAAAGGATATCCTGCGGAAGAAGTTATCCTCCATGATATTCAGAAAGGGTATTGCCACGTATGTCTGGACGAAGAGAACCAACTGATAGGTACGTTCTCCTTTATACTCGGGAAAGACCCTACCTATACACAGATTTATGAAGGTGCCTGGCTAGACGACAGTCAACCCTACGGCACTATTCATCGGCTGGCCAGCACTCCAAACAGTCATGGAATAGCCCATGCGTGCCTGAAATGGTGCGAGCAACGCATCCCTAACTTAAGGGCAGACACGCATCGCGACAACCATATCCTGCAACATATTCTGCAGAAACACGGTTTCCAATACTGCGGTATCATCTACCTGCTCAACGGTGATGAGCGCCTGGCCTATCAGCGTATCAGTTCGTCCACCGGTGTACCTGTGAAATAAGCCTCAACAAAGTTCCAACGCTGCTCATCGGTCAATTCCGTATGTCCGAAAAAATAGCTGAAAAGCTTCATCTGCTCTTCAAAGATACGCTCATTACTTTCCAGGATTTGATTGTGATACTCGCCCGTTGCTGCCAGCCTACACAATTCTTCCGGATCGGTGAAGCGAATCTGTACACAAGGCATAGCTCCCCCCTCGGCCGTAAAAGAAAGTCCGCCGAGCATAGTCAACAGATTTAATAACATATTCAAATCGGAAAACGGAGTGCAATAGAAAGTCAGGCGATCGCCCTGATTACCGCTGATACGCTGGGCAAACAGTTTCTGGTAGCGTCCCAGCAGCAAGTCAAACCCTCGAGTCACCGTAAACGACAATTCGTTGGAGTCTTTCTTCTTCGCACTGCTGATGTAACTCACACTACGCCCCTCTTCCGTGCGCGACTCCAACAAGGAACCTATGAACCGCTTTGCCGAACGCACATCCATACGGTGGTCAGCAAAAACCTGTCGCAAAGCCTCCTCATCAAACTTTCCCTTATTTTTCACCAATGCAGTCTTCATCAAATCAACCAAAGCCTTGAACAAGGCATCCAGACGCTGACGAATCACGGTGGCATCTTCCTTCAACAATACCTCATGCTTGCCTACAGAAACCGCGCGCGTACCTTCCCACAAAGTGCCATTATTCAACTTCTGCTTAAATTCCTTATAGCCTAATTCCGAGAAACGCTGTTCCCACAAAGCATCCAGACGCACGTGATAAATGTCCGTTTCCCCTTCCACCACTTCCAGATAATCTGCAAATTCCCGCGCAAAGGCATCCCCTGTTTTATCCTGCACAAATCCTTCGGTAAGCAGGTTACGCGGCTCCACCTCTATCAGCATCCGTCCGTAACGCTTCGACAAATCCTCTTCCAGCCAGAGCAAGGCAGTCTTTACCAGCTGCCCTAACTCGGCTTCGTATTCCAGTTTATTCTTGGCGCGAGGCAATTTGACCGCAAATTCAAAATCGGCCGATGAAATCAATATTTCCTGCTTCTCACCCTTCATGCGATACACCTCCATCAACTTGGCCAAAATCAAAGCCAACTGCTCTTGAGTGATATTTCCTGCCTGATGCAAGCGTTTCATGTAATAAAAATCGCGTTCATTAAAATCGGTAGCTGCCACGCCCTGAATGGCTGTATCTCGGGCTGCCCGACCTATCTCCTGTATATAATCCACAAAAGTACTGGAAGGTGCCACATGATACACACGGTCGATATCACTGATGTCCACCCCCATACCAAAAGCTTTAGTGGCTACAATCAGTTTCTTTTCTCCCTCTTTAAAAGCCTGAACGATGGCCCGCTTCTGTTCTTTTTCTTTTTTACCGTAATAAGATGCCACCCATTTCCAATCGGACGGTTGCACCCAAGTTTTCAGGCGCATATCGATTCCACCGGCAAACGGGTAATAAAGCAGTGTTTTATGCCCTGTTAAGCATTGCTTTATGCGGTCTGACACTACTCTTTGCTTAGCTTTATCGTATGTTTCTCCCTCTTCTATATCCATGCTACGGATGTCGAATGCTATATTTTTACGCTTTACCGTACCCACATAGCAAGTGCAGGGCTCCATTTGCAGCGACCGGATGGTTTCAAATACCATGTCGTTTCCTCCGGCAGGATTCCACACGGCTGTAGCCGTGAGTGCAAAAATGGGGAAATTATACCCCAGCGTATGCTTCAACGTACTCAGATAGCGTCCTAAGAACCAATAATCTACCCGAAACTCCTTGCCCCAAGTAGTTACCGTATGCGCCTCATCTACCACCACCAATCCAATGTGTCGGTTGCCCACAAAATAGCGTATGTCATAAGAAAGCAGCAATTCCGGTGAAAGATAGAACAAGTCTACCTCGCCTTCACGCACTTGCCTGTAAACATCGCTTTTCTGCTCCGGCGACAAATCAGAGGAAGCATAAGCTACTTTATCATAGCCCATATCCTTCAACCCATCTACCTGATCCATAATCAAAGCCTTCAGAGGAGACACTACAATGGTCAGCCACTCATGATGCCTGCCCAGATAGATGGCCGGTAATTGAAACAGCAGCGACTTGCCTGCACCGGTGGGTGCGGTAAGCAACAGATTATTGATTTCCCGCCCATCCTCTTTTTCGGCCTCTTGTAATACCTGCTCTATCAAGCAGCCTTGAGAAACGGACACTTTCTCTCTGCTTTGCGTTAAATCCTTATATATTTCGAGGTTTCTAAACTCCTCGTAACCATATATTTCATTTAAGAGTGACTGAACACCCGCTCTACAATCCTCCATACCAAAAACTCTGTTTCTGCAAATATCTTATTTAGAAAAAACGGGTTAAGCAGATGCTTAAGCAACCTGCTTAACCCGTTTCACTTCAGCGCATGCGCTTTAATCAACGTATTAATATTCTTCCTCATTGAAGAAGAAATCTTCCTTACTAGGATAATCCGGCCAAATATCTTCTATACTTTCGTAGATTTCGCCTTCATCTTCCATTTCTTGCAAGTTTTCGATGACCTCTAACGGAGCACCCGAACGCATGGCATAATCTATTAATTCATCCTTAGTTGCCGGCCAAGGGGCATCTTCCAGCTTTGATGCCAATTCCAATGTCCAATACATAGTTTTTCGTATTAAAATTGTCTATAAATTTCCTGTCTTTTAATTTTCGGCAAAAATAATACAAATAAATTCATTTGCAACTATTTACCCAAAAAAAATCATCTATTTTCTCATCTTGATTCATTTTGCGCGACAAAACGAACAAATAATCCGACAAGCGATTCATATAAGCAAGGATTACTGCATCGATATCTACCTGCTCGGCCAAGGATAAAATCCTGCGTTCTGCCCTGCGGCATACCGTGCGGCATACATGGCACACGGCTGCACCTCTACATCCTCCCGGCAATACGAAAGCTTTCAAAGGAGGAAGCATTCCATCTAAACGATCGATTTCCTTTTCTATCTGGACTACTTCTTCACTGTTCACCAGACTGGCTTCATGCAAACGAGTATGCGACAAATCTGTGGCCAAATAAGATCCTACAGCAAACAGTTTATGCTGCACCTGAGTAACAAACTCACGATCGGCCGTACACTGTAAATAAGTGGAGAGCAACCCTAACTGGGCATTCAGTTCATCTACTGTTCCATAAGCTTCCAAGCGGATATGGGTCTTTGACACTCTGACTCCACCCACCAATGAGGTGGTTCCCTTATCGCCCGTTTTCGTATACACCTTCATAACTGCTATTGATTAAAAGTTCACGATATAATGCTGCTTGATTTTATTCGGGTCGAAACAAACGACACCCACATCATAAAGGTCGAAAGATATGCCTGTCTTCGGGTGCTGTTTTATTTGTTGCCACAGTTCTTTCATGGCAGTAGAATAGCCAATACCCGCAATGACAAATACCGATTGGGCAGATGTCTTTGCCACACAATGCTGAAAGGCCTCTCTTACGAATGCCGGATGCCGATAATCGTGAAGATAAAGAAACTCCACCCCATCTGTACAGCGAGCCCGCAATTCATCCATATTCTCTGCCTTCAGCCAATCTGCATTCGTACGGGCTGCTTTCAGAAAGAGTTCCGCTGCTGATTCGGGACCCACGTCCACCATCTGTTGCGGCTGTGCCCAGTTGGCTATTCTAAAAAGCAACCGTTTGAGTTTCCGGGTTTCTGCATATGCCCACTCATGTCCTTTTAAGGAAGCCTGTTGCTGCTGTGCTTCATCTAACTCCTTATACTTATAATAGACTGCCTTCTCATACACCACAAAGGTAAGAAAACTGAAAGCGAAAGGGGAATGCACACCATACCCGCGGCGATGACGAAAACGCCTTAACCACACCCATGGATGTATCCCCTTCAGCCGAGTTATCTCTTTCATTCGCTTCACTAATTATACATTCTTAGATGAGCAAATATACAATAAAATACAGAATCTACAGTCGGCAAATGTTATTTTTAGCGTTATTTACGCAGGCAGCGGATAGAACAGCCTTTGTAGACTTTCAGTTTGGCGTCAAACGTGCTCTGCAAGGTGTACTCTGCTATATCCCCCACCAAGATAAGCGATTGTTTCTCTACCGCTGTTCCGGCTTCATCCAAACTATGGAAACCGATAATCTTACCGGCACCTCCATAAGCTTTCGGTGCACACATACCCACCGGATAAGCATTGAAGAAAGATTTATTGGTTACCGGAGCCAGTTCACCTCCCGACAGGCTCTCCCACTGACCGGCCTTTAAGGCAGCCAAATCGCCTACATAATCCACCAGGGCATTCCAGTCGGCAATCTTCGGAATGCGCCATCCGGCCGGTGCCAATTCGCCTTCTACGATGGCTTCTCCATTATAAAATACATGCTTTTTATCGGTAGATACAAAGTATCCGGCTCCTGTTCCGGTCTCTGTGCGCAAGGTCAGCGCCTTACCATCTATATACTTGGTAGTGTTCAATTCTTCCTGCATCCAATATTGGGTACCTATCTTCACCACTCCGTAATAGTTCACTGCGTTGCCGCGTATATCTTGCAACTGATAGTTTTTCAAATGAACCATCAACGGGCTTGCTGGTTTCTCTATCACGGCCTTACGCTGCTCATTGACATAGAAAGTACGCACAGGAGCCGAAGAACCCGGTGTATACTGCACTTGCCCCGACTCTACATCCCAACTGATACTTCCTCCGTGGATAGATTCCTCTTCATCGAGCAATTCCAAAACCATGCCCTGCTTGAGGTCCACCACGCCATCTTTTGCTTGATAAAGTACCAATGCCTGAGAATCAATGCCAGCCTCCGGCAGACGCAGATATTCCTTACAGACTTCGGCCACTATCTTACCGTCTGCATACAAATGGTAAATATTCGACTTGGCAAATGACAAAAGAGCTGTATGAATGTCGGTAAGCTGGTACTCCATGCCACTTTCCTCTTCTTGCACCGTTCCTTCACCCCAATCTTCTACTTCGCCTACAAAGCCGGAAAGGATATGGTCGATTGTTTCTTTCACACGAATGGTGATGACCCGCTGCGTATTACTGTTCAACACGGCTGCAGAAACAGGACAGGTATATATTTTTCCATTTAGTTCGAGCACCAGGTATTGACTGTCTGCATTGATTTCTTGCGGAACTACAATCATCTCCATACCTACCAGTTTATCCGTACTCTTTTTCCAAGTACCAGCCATGCGAATCACAGCAGGTGCTGAGGGATTGGCGAAGGCATCTGTAGCAAAATCATAGTCGGTCTGCGTGCAGAATCCGCAGGCACTGACCGATGGATTGCTACTCAGCAAATGGTCTATATCCTCCTTACTCTCCGGAAGCAGTTCCACTTTCACTTTGGCCAATTTATGCTTGAAAGTAAGCGCTACACTATTGGTGCTGGCAGCCACTTTCGTCTTGCCGGCCACCAGGAAATCGGATTTATCCCAATCGGCATCTGTACTTTGGTCGTGCATCACCGTGACCGTCATTTGACTGTTTCCGGCAGGTATTCCTTCTTTGCGATAAGGGTAATAAGCTAAAAAATCCAGTTTGGTATCATTGCCTTCTGGATAGTAGACCACCCGCTCGGGTACCAAGGCATTTTCCGCAGAAGTTTCCAAGAGTAAATTATCGATATACCGTTGTCCTTGGACAGAAGTACCCGATAACATAGCCATAAGACCTACCTGATCACCCACTTCCAGAGCCTTATCGGACACGCGCGTAGAGGTGGCCCTACTGACTTTTCCTGTAAAAGAGATAGGAACCGTTCCCTCAGCCGGAAGAGATACTTCATCATCACTGATGGAATTGACACACGCCGTAAGCAGACTTACGGACAAAACTAAAAATACGTAAACGTATTTTGCAAATAGGCAAAACAAGTTTCTCATCTGATTAGATTTTTAGGTTAATTATTAAATTATGTCAGCAAAAATAAACTATTTTATTGCTATAACAGCATCAAAACGATGAAAATCAAAATAAAACCTAATATATTTAAATTCATTTTAGCTAAATAAAACTATATTAACTCAAAGAAAGAGCAAAAGTCCAAACTGTATACAAATAGCAAGCGGTTGCACAGCCCCATGCAGTTGGCTGCATGGGGCTGTGCAACCGCTTGCTATAAACGATGCAGCTAGCTGCATTTTTCTATAAAGTTCTAAGAGTTGAAATTCTTTCTATACTGTTGCGGCGACATACCCATCTGTTTCTTAAAGAAAGTACCAAAATAAGAAGCATTGGGAAAATTGAAATAATCTGAAATCTCCTGGATATTCTTCTGCGTGTTTTTCAGCAGAGAGATACTTTTACGAATGATAGACTTAAATACGAGTTCCTGTACGGTATATCCGCAAATGGACTTGCTCAGAGCAGAGAGATACTTCGGTGAAAGACATAACTTATCGGCATAGAATTCCACGCCACGCTCATGTACATAGTACTGCTCTATCAATTGAATAAGCCGTAGAAATACTTCATTGCGATGTCCTACAGCATCTTGATTCGTTACCAACTTGCGATTATACAACGAGCAAAGCCGGTGTGTAAGTGCCAGCAAAAGCAACTTCTGCTCATACAGGCGGAAAGGATCTTCCTGATGCAGGGTAGCATCAAGCTGAGTCATGTAGCGCAACACTTCCTCTTCTTCCCCTGTCTGCCACACATAGCAGGGTTCTGGCACCAACTGCGAATACAGATACATGGCCACTACCTGGTTACCTAAAATATCGCGAATAGGTTCTACTTGATAAAGCAGAAAATGAACCAATAAATCAGCCGACTCTTCTAATACTTGAAAACTGACCCCTTCGGGGATAAACAGAGTTTCGCCTGCCTGGGCCTGCAATGTATGCTGATTCAGCGCAAAGGTAAACTGCCCCTGCTCGCACACCACAATTCCTACCCCACTGACCACATACGGAGAGTGAAAGATAGCCGGAAAGGAGGAAATTCCTCCTTCCGAACTACATATATCATCGCGCTGAAACAAAGCTCTTTCTAATTGAATGATACGTTCTTGAGTTATCTTCATACCTGCCTATCCGTGCACAAAGTGGCACTTGAAGCGGCTAAGATAACAATTTTCTTTTAGGATAAGGAACAAGCAAGACAAATATTGCACAAGCCAGACAAGCATAGAGCGTCCAACCAGCCAAATCCTTTACAGCCACTAAAGTGGCTTGCACCTGTATACGCCCCTTGGTAGACATGGCAGCCATATTGACTGCTTCAGCTTTGCTCTTACCTTGATAGCCCATTCCACGAACCGTATTGACAAACGATGCCGAGGCTTCCGGATGAAGCATATCAATATCTTGAGCATACCGGGTAACATAGTTCTGCTGCCGCTCTTGTAAAGCATTCGTATAAACAGCTGCACCTAAACTGGGAGCTATTACCATACGGATGGTAATCATGGTACAAATCCAAGATGAAAGGAATTTATAGGGCATCCGCTGGGTGGCATACGTCGGTATAAGCGAATAAAGCATCATCATACCCGTGGAACGTATTATCACCGGATACTTCATACGCTCGTACAATCCTGCCGTTTGCACTTCAAAATACATAAACATGGCGGCTAAACCCAAGAATAAAAAGCCCCCGGCAAAAATATACTTGAAATGCACCCCTTTCATACTCAGGAATATGGTAATCATACCTCCGATAAAATACCCTACCATGGTCCAATTGCCCAGCATGGCATTCTGCCAATTATCCAGTTTCATACCGATACCGGCAAACACATTGACAAACATGGCACTGGAATTAAGGAACATCAGCAGAAAATAAAAGAGTACACCCATACGAATGGTACGCAATTTTAATACGCCTACCAGATAATACGGACTGCGATGGGTGGCTTCCATATAGAAGAACAATGCACCCGAAAACAGCGCAGTAATGGCCGCCATACGGATAGTAGGGTCGTCCCACCAATCCAGCACCTTACCATAAACCATTACATAAGTGAAGCACACCAACGGTATACAGAACAATGTGGCATTGCCAAACTGGCGGAAATTGATGGGGAAACGCTTGTTTTGAAACCGGTGATAAGGCATCGTAACAAAGATAACCAAAATACACACCAGCAGCATACCCATCATATAATAGTACACATACTGCCACTCATACTCAAAAGCCAGCCAGGCAGTAAGAGAGGTGCCCAACTGTCCCAGAATCATGAAGAACAGGTAAATGCCCGGTTGCGCAATGCTTCGCTCCACATCTAACTTATCCCAATCTTCCCCTTTTACAGGCTCCAGTCCCGGCTTTATCTTCAGATAGGCTTCAATATGTCCGGCATACAGAATCAAGGTGAACAGATTGACCATCATCAGCACCATACGCAAGAATCCCATCAGCACGCTGCAAAGAGCCAGCAAAAAAACACTGTCGGTCTTTGCACAGATATAGCTCAGTACGTACATCATAGAGAAGCCTGCCAGACACATCATCTTTTCCCTGCGAATCACCACCAGCCGATAAAGGAAGGGACAAAACGCTGCCATTCCGATGGAAGTGGCAAAATTGGTAAATGTGATGTGCTCGGAGATAATGCCCAATCCGCTCATCATTTCAGTGCTGTTCACAGAGTATACCCCTCCCACTGTGAGGATGGGAATAAACAGCAGCACCAATATCAGGATGCCCAGCCATTTGGGCACCCAGTTATAGAACGGATAATTTCTTGGATAAGAAGGCATACTATCAGAGTTTAGCTTTTACCACAACCATCATACCAGCAGCCAGACGCTCATTATCTTCCTTGGAAAGATTTACAAAGTCTATCCGCACCGGTATACGCTGCTGAATTTTCACAAAGTTACCGGCAGAGTTGTCTGTAGGAACCAAAGAATATTTAGCACCCGTAGCTCCGGAAATAGCGGTAATCTTACCGGTAAATTCCTTATCGCTGATAGCATCTACCTGAATCTTCACTTCCTGACCTACAGCCAGATTTTCCACTTGTGTCTCTTTATAATTGGCTATCACCCATTTCTGCGTATCGGGCAAAATATACGTGATTGTTTGTCCGGCTGTGATGTATTGGCCTTCTTCCAAGGCACGGCGCCCCAGTTTACCGTCACACGGAGCCACCACTACGGTATAAGAGAGATTTAGCTTGGCCATTTCCAAAGCAGCCGTAGCACGCTGAATGCCAGCCTCTACATTTTCACGACGGTGAGACACCTCGTTCACACCCGAAAGAGCCGCTTTACGCTGACGCTTGGTAGCTTCCAATTTACGCTGCAAAGCCGAATACTCCGTTTCAATCTGCTCCAACTGAATAGGAGTAGCTGCGTTGCGCTTCACCAGATTCTGATAACGCTGACGGTCTTTCTCTAACTTAGCCAGACGAATCTCTATCTCAGAGATAGAAGCATCGTAGACAGAAGCCGTGGTTTGCGTAGTCTGCAAGGTAGCCCCTATGACAGTGGCTCCGGCCAAGGCATCTTTTAAAGCGGCCTCTGCTTCCATTACACGTATTTTATACTCACGGTCGTCCAATACCAGCAGGGTATCTCCTTTTTTCACCTCTTGATGCTCGGTGAAATAGATTTTCTTTATATAACCCGAAGCGCGCAGATTGACGGGTGAGATATACTGTTCAATCTGAGCATCATTACTAGCCTCGGAATGTTTATAATCGAGAAAAAGCAGGGTAACTTGAATGATTCCCCATACCAAAATAGCGATACCGATAAGGCTCACAATACGCTGACGAGTACGCAATCTTCTTAATTTCTTGACTTCTTCCTGTCGGTTAGAAGCATTATTTTCTGTTGTTGCCATAGTTCTTATATTGAAGTTGGTCTTTAATATTCAATTGTTGATTCGTTGTTTTATTTATTCAGTAAGCTTTCTACTCTACCTGTCAGTTTAAGCAGAGAGAGGTGTGTAACCCGGTAGTTATAGTGGGCACTGATATAATTATTCTGTGCTTCACTCATCCGCATTTCATCTTGCAATACCTCTGTCATGGACGCGATTCCTTCGCGATAGCGGTCGGAAGTTACTTCATATACATCCTCTGCCAGCAAATAGTTGTCTTTCTGCTTTTTAAAGTTACGCTGATTATTCATCAAATCGTTGGTAGCATTTACATATTGAGTTTCCATATTCTTGCGGGTATTCTCCTGCGCCAAACGGATGTTTTCAATATCAATCTTAGCCTTACGGATTTTATTTCGCTTATCCAATCCGTCGAATATAGGAATGCGTAAAGCCAAACCTAAGCCATAAGAACGATACCAATGGTTGGACGGGCCGCTATGAAACCAATTCCGGAATTTGTCGGTATAAGCCGTATACATCCAGCTACCGGTAAGCGTGAGTGAAGGAATATAGCCGTGAGCAATCATCTTCTTCTGACGTTCGGCCAGATTGCCTTTCGATTCCAATAACTGCAATTCATACAGATTGCCCGATAAGCCCGTCAGTTCAATGGGGGCGATGGTTTCCGCATCTACCGGCTCCAAGGCTATTTCTTTCTCGGCCGGATAATCCATCACATATTTCAGCATATTCAGTTGCTGTGTCAGCATAGCTTGTGCATTATCGTATTGCACCTGCAGATTTTCCAAATTGATGTTCACACGCTTCACATCAACTTCCATTGCCATTCCATTGTCAAAGAATGCCAGCGTAATGTCGCGCAACTCCTCCAAACGGGCGATATTGGCCTTAACCAGCGAAATCTGTTCTGCTGTAGCCTGTCCCAGATAATACATCTTAGCTATCTGCATGATTAAATCCTCTCGAGCTTTTTCATAAGAAAGCCGGCTGATTTCATCAAGCACCTTAGAAATAGACAAGGCCGTGTAAGCTGTCTGGTTATAAAGAGGCATCTGCAACTGCAGCCCGCCGGCAGCATTGTATTGCAGCGTATGAGTCACGTTATAAGGATTGCCATAAGCAGAGCCGTCGGTCACTGAAACAGGAGGATCAAAGTTATCATTAAAATTGGCTACTGCATTAATCTGCGGTAATAACTTGGCACGATTCTCGGAAATGGCATATTTGCTTTTCCGCATTTCATTGCGCTGTCCCTGAAGAGAGAGGTTATTTTCAATGCCCCATCGAAGACAATCTTCCAAGGTGAGCACCTCTTGTGCATGGCTGCCAACCGTCCCCATCCAAGCAAAGGCAAAAATGAACATTAGTTTTCTCATAATATATCTTTCATAATGAGCTACAAAGATAGAGTGTTGCTATAAAACGTAAGTATTCACATACAAAGAGATTCTGTTCATATTTTCCTTTTTTTGAGGGTGCGTTTCTCCAATAAAAATAAAGTTATGACCTACCCTGGCATAAAAGACAACTACCTTGCTTGTGTTAATAAAAAAATCACCTACTTTTGTATACTCAATCATTTCAATCATTGATAGTATGACTCATCGGTTAAATACGAATAAGCAATTTATGGTAGGCAACGGCATATTGGCCTTTGCCGTAATCTTTGTGGTAGTAATCTTTGTATATATGAGTATGCGCCTGCAACAGCAAAAAGCTGACGGACGGAAGTTTACCGAAACCTTCACCATCACACTGGCCAAAGGGTTTGCCGGAGATTCCACTTCAATATATATCAACGACAGTCTATTGCTGAACAGCACGCTTCGCGAAGAGCCTTTTTCCATCCAAGTGCAACGCTTCGACGAACACAATGCCTTGATGATCGTAGATAATCTTACTGAAAAGATTTCCCTATTCGAGTTGAGTGAATCAGGAGGTACTTACCGATTTGAAAAAGATAAAAATGGAGTGAAACTGCTGTCCAACTGAGAAGCTGTTTTAAATCTTATTCCTGCTGTTTCTGAAGATTGATAAAAACTGCTATCTCAGTGGAAACCCTACACGATAGGAGCGTAATTCTTGGCGCAAGGCAAAGGCCTTGCCCTCTGTCAGTTTGTCTAGCAATTCCCAAAAGCGTTCACCGTGATTCATCTCACGCGTATGAGCCAGTTCGTGCAACAATACATAATCTATCAGATGCGAAGGAAGAAGCATCAGATACAAAGACAGATTGATGGATTGTGTACTGGAACAACTGCCCCAACGACCCGAACTGGCATTGATTTTCACACGCTGATAAGGCAAACCATGCCGACAGGAAAGAGTGTGCAAGCGTGAGGGAAGCATGGCTTTGGCTTGATTTCTCAAAGCCTCGACAATCACTTGCCGCAGCCATTCCTGCAAATGTGCATTCCCAAAATCAGTTTCAGGAGGACAGACAATCTGAGTACAGCCTGCATCGGATTGCACCAAAAAATGCGGCAGAATGCCCTGCACCAAAGACAGCTTGAAACAATCGGCCTGAATACGATAATTCAAATCAATGACCGGCTTCTGCAGTTTACGCTTGGCCAGCAATAACTGCGGACGAAGTTGACGTATGGCCTGCATAATCTCTGCCCGTGTGGCAGAAGGAGGAACGCTTACATAAATAGCATCTGACTTCGTGCGAAAAGTAAGACGGCGCGCACGCTGCAACGTACGAATACGCAAGATTCCCAATTCTTTATCTTCTATAATCTGTTCCACGGAATTCAAACAATGTATGGTTTTTCAACAAAAGAATAAAGAATCGCACAAAAAAACAACTATTTCCCATAAATCTGTGCAACTTTTACATGAGTGGTTACGTCTAATAAGAAAAATAACATATCAGTAACTAAAAAAAGTATGAAGATGAAAATTATCAAAGCCCTTTTAATGGCAGCTGCACCGATGCTAACATTGGCATCCTGCAACACATCCTACAACACATCGGGAAATACTGTAAAAGCCAGCAAGAACTATGTGACCAAAGAGATAAAGATTGAGCCGTACACACATATCAAACTGACAGGGAGTCCGGATGTGGTCTTCTCTCAAAAGCCCGGCAATCCCCATCTGGAAATTCATACATCCGACAATATAGTAGACCTGCTGGACATTCATGTTGAAGGAGAAACACTTTACATCGGATTCAAAAAAGGTGTATCGGTCAGCTACGACAAACTGAACATCCGCACCTCTTCACCTAACTTAAGCCAAGTAACGGTAACCGGATCGGGAACAGTGGAAATAGCAGACAAGCTGAATGCTGAGGAACTAGCCTTACAGGTCACCGGGTCGGGAGACATCTTCGCCAAGCAGACCAGCTGCAAAGGATGCTACTTATCGGTTACCGGTTCAGGAGACATATCCCTACAGAATCTTACAACAGATGCTGTCCAAGCAAGCGTTACCGGTTCGGGAGACATAACCCTTCAAGGCAATGCTCAAAATGCCCTGTATGAAGTTACAGGTTCAGGAGATTTGTCTGCCACCGAGCTACGCACCCAAAACGTTACCGCCAAAGTTACCGGTTCTGGAGACATTCGATGCCATGCCAGCGAAGAGCTGAAAGCTCATGTTACCGGAAGCGGCGACATAGGTTATAAAGGAAATCCTACCGTTCACACAGCGAAAAAAGGAGTATACAAACTGTGATACTTCATTTCATGAATCTCTCTTACACAAAAGAAGTGACCCTGCCTCACGCAGGGTCACTTTGTCTTTAGTTAGTTTCTTTTTAATTTGTTTTGAGAGAATTGAAACTTCACAGCCTCGACTTGTTTGTTTTAATAAAACTCACTAACTATATTTATTTAAAGCAAATGAAAATGTTATTTCACACTCAACTATTTATGTTCATCCGGACAGGCTACCTTATGCAAGCTGTCCAGCAACTGTTTCTCCTGCTTCAAAGAAGCGTCATCCGAACGAGCCACTGAAGGAGCCGTGATTTGCTTGCCAATGGTATCTACAGCTGCCACTTCCACAGGTTCCGGCCACAAGGGATGCTGCAACACGTTGCCCAAAGCTACCATAAAAGCCACTACAGCGACAGCTTTTAACAAAGGCATGAATCGTGTCCTTAAAGATAAGCTACGAACTTTCACCTCGGGCCTGCCAATCGCTGTCCATATACGAGCTTCAAAATCATCTGACAAATGCTCTGTCTGCTCTGTTCGTACATAGACAAACCAATCACGGTAACGCACCAAATGCTTTGGAACATTTCCTTGAACAAACCATTCCCGCAGGCGTGCCTCCTCTTCTACAGAAGTCTCCCCCTGCCAATAGCGTTCCAACAGTTGCTCCATATCCTTATATTCCATACCTATCTATTTCTACAAACCTTTGTTTCACCTTCTGCCGAGCCCTGAACAGATTTACTTTTACCTGCTCTTCAGAAATCTGCAATAAGGCAGCTATCTCCTTATAACTTTTTCCTTCCACCTCTCGCAGATGCATCGTAAGCCGCTGTTTTTCCGGAAGTTCACTCATCAAGCGCCTTACCAACATCAAATGGTCTTTCGACACCAAATGGTCATGAGGCCCTGAGCTGTCGGAAATCCTGTCCAAATCAGCCGTCAGTTCCACCGTTTGAGCATCCATCCGCTCGCTACGGTCGATGGCTAAATTCCGAACCACCGTCAAGCAATAAGCCTCCAATGATTCTATCTTTTCCCATTCACTGCGCCGGTTCCATATCCGGATAAGAGTTTCCTGCACTGTATCCTCTGCCTCGGCCCTATTCCGGGTAATCTGAAGAGCCAATCTGAAAAGTTTGTCTTTCAGTGGGAGAATGATTTTGCGAAAACTTATTTCATGCATCGCTCTATATAACTGACGGATAAAAGAAGATTAAGTTACAGACCTGGATAATTATTTACCATTATTTCACAATGTGAGTTCCTCCTGGTTGTCCGATAGCTGAAGCCAAGGTAATCACCACCTCGGATACACCTGCCTCTAATGCCTGAAACGCATTCTCCAGTTTAGGAATCATCCCGCCCTGAATAGTACCATCTGCAACCAACTGATGAAACTCAGCCTCGGTAAGTCGGGCAATAACGCTATCATCATCGTGTTCATCGCGAAGCACGCCTTTCTTCTCGAAACAATAGACAAGCGTCACATCAAAGAATTCAGCCAAAGCCTTGGCTGTTTCTCCGGCAATGGTATCGGCATTGGTATTCAGCAGATTTCCTGCTCCATCGTGCGTAAGCGGAGCCATCACCGGCACCACTCCCTTATGAATCAAATCGGCCAAAAGCGAAGCATTCACCTGTTTCACATCGCCTACATACCCATAATCCACAGCCTTAACAGGTCTCTTTTCAGAGCGCATCACATCCATATCGGCACCTGTCAGCCCCAAAGCATTGACACCTCTGGCTTGAAGTCCAGTCACCATATGTTTGTTTACCAATCCAGCATAAACCATCGTCACCACACGCAGCATTGCTGCATCGGTAATGCGGCGACCGTCTACCATTTTACTTTCAATACCCAGTTGCGAAGCCAATCGGGTGGCCGAACGGCCACCACCATGTACCAGTACCTTACAACCCTCAATGGCGGCAAAGTCATCTAAAAGGGTTCGGAGGGTGGCCTCTTCTTCCACCACTTTTCCTCCGACCTTAATCACTGTAAGTTTCTCTCTCATTTACTATTATTCCAAATACGTATATCCGTATAATCCCGACCGGTAATTAGCCAGGAATTCTTTACCTTCTTCGAGCGATATGCGTCCATCCTTTACCGAGCGAGTTACCCAAGTTTCCAGCGTACGTACCAGTTTCTTGGGACTGTACTGAACATAATCCAGCACTTCGGCTACCGTCTCACCATCAATCAGCTGATCGATAGAATACCCCTTAGAATTGACAGATACGTGAACAGCATTGGTGTCGCCAAACAGATTATGCATATCCCCCAGAATTTCCTGATACGCTCCCACCAGGAATACTGCCAGGTAATAATGCTCTTTGTCGCGCAAAGAATGCAGAGGCAGTGTAGTAGCATCCGATCTGGAAGAAACAAAATTGGCAATCTTACCATCCGAATCGCATGTCATATCCTGCAAGGTAGCCTCACGGTCGGGACGTTCGTCAAGCCGTTGGATAGGCATGATAGGAAACATCTGATCGATGGCCCAAGAGTCGGGCAAAGACTGGAACAGTGAAAAATTGCAGAAATACTTATCGGCCAACAATTTGTTGAGTTTGCGGAATTCCTCCGGACAATGCTTCAACCCACTGGCTATAGAACTGATTTCCCGACAAATGCTCCAATAAAGTTTTTCAATCTGCGCCCGTGTATTCAAGTCTACGATGCCGTGACTGAACAAATCAAGTGCCTCTTCGCGAATCTGCTGAGCATCGTGCCAGGGTTCCAACATACTACGCTGGTTCAGATTATCCCAAATGGCATACAATTCCTTCACCAGTTCATGAGCATTTTCGTCAGGTTCCCAATTGTCATCCATTTCTGGCAGAGAAGCAGTTTCCAGCACCTCAAAGATAAGCACAGAATGATGAGCCGTCAGGCTACGGCCGGTTTCGGTAATGATATTGGGATGCGGGTAACCGTGTTTGTCGGCAGCATCTACAAAAGTAGATACCACATCGTTCACATACTCCTGAATGGAATAGTTTACCGAACTTTCACTGTTGGACGAACGCGTACCATCATAATCCACGCCCATACCGCCTCCGGTATCGACAAATTCTATATTGAAGCCCATCTTATGCAATTGCGTATAGAACTGAGAAGCCTCACGCAAAGCATTCTTGATGCGACGGATTTTAGTAATCTGACTGCCAATATGGAAATGAATCAACTTCAGACAGTCTTTCATATCTTTCTTCTCCAGGAAATCAAGAGCCTCCAAAAGTTCACTGGATGTCAGTCCAAACTTGCTGGCATCACCGCCGCTTTCCTCCCACTTTCCGCTGCCGCTTGAAGCCAGTTTGATACGGATACCGATGTTAGGACGCACCTTCAGTTGCTTAGCCATCTTGGCAATGAGATTCAGCTCATTCAGTTTCTCCACCACCAGAAAGATGCGTTTACCCATCTTCTGTGCCAATAAAGCTAATTCTATAAAACTTTCATCCTTATAACCGTTGCACACTACCAAAGAGTCGGGATCTGTGTTGACTGCAACCACTGCATGGAGTTCGGGCTTGGAACCAGCTTCCAGTCCCAAATTAAACTTCTTGCCATGATTAATCATCTCCTCCACTACAGGACGCATCTGATTAACCTTGATTGGATAAATAATGAAGTTTTCTCCCTTATAACCATACTCTTCGGCAGCTTTTTCAAAACAGCAAGACACCTTTTCGATGCGGTTATCGAGAATATCAGGGAAACGTACCAGCATCGGTGCTGCCACATCACGCAGTTGCAGTTCATCCACCAACTCCCGTAAATCCACGGCCACTCCATCTTTACGCGGTGTTACCACTACGTGTCCTTTTTCGTTGATACCAAAGTATGAAGTGCCCCAACCCGTAATGTTGTACAGCTCTTCAGAATCTTCAATACGCCATTTTCTCATTGATTTGTCTACAAATTATAAAGTTAAAAATCTAAGAATAAGTTATCTACCCTACTGGAGAATCTCAGTATAGGGGGTACAAAAATACACATAAATCTGCACATCTACTGCATTTTACCCTAAAAACATACATCGCAAAAGAGAGTATTCTCAAACAAAGGATGATGCAGAAAAGAAAAAGAAGACGGAAGGCTGCATTACAGGCGCAAGAGCGCACGCAGTTCCTCGACCGACTGGGCTATTTGGCTGCGACTTTCCAGATGTCCGCCGTCGAATCGGTAAAGAGCCTGCTCATAAATAGGCCTTCTTCGCTGCAGTGCTTCTTCAATAAATGCACGCAACTCTTCATCGGTCTTGTCCTGCAATACAGGACGCTGCCGAGTAGCCACTTTCAAACGTCGGAACAAGATATCCGGATCTACATCCAAAAACACGGTATCTCCCTGTCTGTTCATATATTCCATATTATCGTAGAAACAAGGAGTACCCCCTCCGGTAGAGATGACAACATCCTCAAATTCACCTACTTCATGCAGCATATCTCGTTCCAATATACGGAAAGCCTCTTCCCCTCTTTCTTCAAAAAGGGTACGGATAGCTTTATGGAACCGCTCCTCTATGTACCAATCCAAATCGATGAAAGGCACTTGCAGTTCGCGGGCAAAAGCCTTGCCCAAAGTTGTTTTCCCGGCTCCCATATAACCGGTCAGAAAAATACGTATCATAGCTCTATCTTCTATACGACAAACAAAGGTAAACAATTCCATGAATGATGCAATCAGAATTCAAAAAATGTTGGGAGATTCCGATTTATCCGCTTATCTTTGCCGCTCTGAATGATTATCTTCCCGAAATTACTGAATATGAAGAAAGAGAAGTACTACGTGGTATGGGCTGGTATTAATCCGGGTATTTACAACAGTTGGACAGATTGCCAACTGCAGACCAAAGGATTTGAGGGTGCTAAGTATAAATCCTTCGAAACGAAAGAAGAAGCAGAGCATGCCTTTCAATCTTCCCCTTATGATTATATCGGTAAAAACACGCACAAAGCCAAAGCTATCGTTCAGTCGGAAGATAACATAGCTTCAGATATCCTGGAGAATAGCCTTGCTGTAGACGCAGCTTGCAGCGGAAATCCGGGCGCCATGGAGTATAGGGGCGTACACGTGGCCAGCCGCCAACAGGTGTTCCATTTTGGCCCTATGTATGGCACCAATAACATCGGCGAGTTTCTGGCCATTGTCCACGGACTGGCTCTGATGAAACAGAAAGGGCTACAACTGCCCATCTACAGCGACAGCGTAAATGCCATCAACTGGGTGAAACAGAAAAAATGTAAAACCAAACTGCCGCGTGAGCCCAAGACTGAAGAGCTCTACCGACTGATAGAACGTGCGGAAAAATGGCTGCGCGAGAACTCTTATACTACGCCCATACTGAAATGGGATACCAAGCGGTGGGGTGAAATCCCGGCCGACTTCGGAAGAAAGTGATTGCATCACATTCAGCGAAGAGTAAAAGGTGATTTACAATATTTATGCTACAGATACAGCATCGAAAAGCTACAGCTTTCTGAAACTGAATCCATGGATTTAAAAAATTATCTCCATGGATTTACGAATGAAACTCCATGGAGATAAAAATATATCTTGCCGGAAAACCAAGCCGAAAAACTACTCACCTAAAATCACCTGTTTGATATGCTGCTTGAAAATCTCCATCGTGAAATTCTCTTCATAGATTTTTCTGGCCTCTTTACCCAAGATGGGCAAATTCTCTCTGTTCAGTACAGCCGCTTCAATAACTTTAGCCAATGCCTCGGGATCACCTGCCGGAACTTTATAGCCATTTACGCCATTTTCTATAAAGCTAGCCGTACCCGTATTTTCACTCACGATAACGCCTTTTCCCAGAGCCATGGCTTCGGTGCATACAATGGGCATAGGATCATCCAATGAAGGGCATAAAACCATATCCATATTGGCGAAAAGTGCCAGCAAAGAATCGTGTTCCAATTCGCCTACATACTTCACACAAGGATGTTTACATTTTCTAATGGCTCTGTCCACGGGTTCTTCAACGGGTGCTCCTGCCAAATAGACAGCAATCTGTTCACGAACCTGCGGAGAGAGCAAATTCAAAGCCTGCAGCAAAATCAGTTGCCCTTTCCGTTCAGAAATGGTACCCGGCAGCAAGAAATTCAGTTTACTGTGATCTACGCTTTCATCTACACCAGCCGACTGTACTTCCGGAATTCCATACAACAAAATATCCAGCTTACTCTTGTCGGCTACATAAGGAACAGCAAACGACTTGGAATATTCACCCACGGCATAGATGTGGTCGAACAAGGGAAAGAGTGTAGAAAAATCCATCGAGTCTTTCATGCAATCGTAGCTGCAACTACCCTCGTGCAACCAAGCAATCTTACGAGACTTAATATCCGACAAATGTTCTATAAGCCATGTCACTACCAAGGTATTGAACACCACCACATCAAATGCTTCCATAAAGCGGGAAAGCATTGGATGGCGCAAGGCGTAATTCGTAAATAAATAAGGTTCTACGAAATATTTGATATTCAAGTCTACGATTTCTTTTTCCATCGGGCCGTGCCGCAAGGAAAGAATCACCGGTGTCACTCCCATTTCCTGCAACATAACAGCCATGTTCAACAAAGCGCGCGGTGCCCCGGTCAAGGACAATTCATGACTGATCAGCAATACGGTCTTGGCATGCTTTCTCTGTTCCTTTATATCAACGATATCTTTCTCCTGAACTTCAAAATGGATTTCAGAACCCACTGCAAATTTCTCCAGTTTTTTCTTCTTGCTGAAACGCTCATAGTGTACCAAGGGATTGGTCTGACACAGATGCCCATAATGTTCCAAATAAGCATGAGTGCTAAACGCATCCGAAGGGTTATAGCCCAACTTCCATCCCACGAACAGATAATGAACAACAGGCGAAATTCCATGCAGCTCACTGCCATATCTATCCATGTAATAAGAAGCATCAAACAGGGAAGAGTCCCGAAGGATATTGATATTCCTCAGCACACGCCGCGATACCTTTATCCCATTCAATTTATCACTTAAATAGATAAAGACATCACTTTCTATATGCGTGTAAGATGCAGCACTGGTCACGCCATTAAATGATTGATGCTGTCTCCATCGTGTCAATTTTTCCGGAATATAAAAGAGCAGTTCATCTTTCAGAATCTGCCGATAAAGCCAAAAATCCAGCCAGGCTTGAACCGGCGTATTGAAATCTAACCGAGACAACACATCTTTTCTCACCATCACAGCAGAAAAGGTAGGAATATAATTCATCTTTTTCTGCCCATAAATATCTACCCGGTTACCGCCTTCATTCAAAACGGTATCAATCATATCCAGGTATGCTTTCCGAAGGTGTACGGCCTTTTCATCGCCAAACGTCTGTACACCGTTGGATATGATAGCCACTTGCTGATAACGGTTTATCACATCGACCTTTTTCTCCAGATAGCGAGGTTCCCACATATCATCGCTCTCGCAAAACGCCACAAAGTCGCCCTGCGATTCTTTGATACCCAGTTCCACCGTGGCCGAAAGCCCCTTATTCTCCTGATTAGGATGCGTGAAAAGCTTTATACAGCTATGTTGGGCCATATAGCGACGGATTACCTGCAAGGAATCATCGGTAGAGCCGTCGTCCACCACAACGATTTCATAATGGGTATACGTCTGTGCCAGAATAGAATCCAATGTTTCGGGCAAGAGGTGAGCATAGTTATAACTGGCCACCACCACACTAACCAAAGGAGTATCATGAGTCTTCTGCTCCTTCTCTATTCCAACCTGAGACACACTGAAACAAATTCTCCCTTTTCTTTTTCCGTGAAACAGATAGTGTTCCAATGGATTCATGTTCTTGGCCCGTACATCGGGATAAGCACACAAATACTTATCGGTAGAGAAAGCTGGCGACGGATTCTTCCCCTGCATCCAGCCCTCTTTTATATAATGCTTCACAGGATTCTTCGAACCCACCTCCGGGTATTGATTCCTATACCATTCCTTATCGAAAAGTTTGGATGCAGAAATAGCAAAATACACCATCTTTGCGGTAAGGCGTTTGGAAAGCTTCCGAAAAACACTCATGGATATACTGTTTTTTTAATTAAACCACCCTTATAAACTCTGCATATCGTTCAATTTCTTATAGTAGCCGTTCTTGGCTATCAATTCCTCGTGTGTACCACGTTCCACAATCTCTCCTTCATAGAGCACGCAGATTTCGTCTGCATTCTTGATGGTAGACAAGCGGTGAGCGATGGCAATGGTAGTACGCGATTTCATCAAACGCTCCAATGCCTCCTGTACCAGACGTTCTGATTCGGTATCCAATGCAGAAGTAGCCTCATCCAGAATCAAGATAGGCGGATTCTTGAGAATGGCACGTGCAATGCTGACACGCTGACGCTGCCCGCCCGACAAACGGCCGCCACGGTCACCAATCATCGTATCATAGCCATTCTCCGATTCCATGATAAAATCGTGTGCATTGGCAATCTTAGCTGCCTCTATCACCTGCTCCATGGTCGCGTTTTCCACACCGAATGTAATGTTATTATAGAACGTATCATTAAACAAGATGGCTTCCTGATTCACATTACCAATCAGTGAACGCAGACTATGAATAGATACATCCTTCACATTTTTTCCATCTATCAGCAACTGACCTTCGCAAATATCATGATAACGGGGTACCAAATCTACCAATGTAGATTTACCAGAACCAGACTGGCCTACCAAAGCGATGGTTTTGCCCTTAGGCACCACCAGGTTAATACCCTTTAATACCGGACGACCTTCTACGTAACTGAACCCTACATTCTGGAACTCCAATTTATCTTCGAAACTGTTCAGCGGTTTCGGCTGTTCTATTTCCTTAATCGGATTGTCCGCCTTCAGAATCATGTCAATACGATCCATGCTGGCCAAGCCTAACGGTATATTATAGAATGCTTTAGAGAACTCTTTCAGCGGATTGATGATGCTATACAGAATCACCATGTAAAAGATAAAGGTAGCTGCATCAATCGGAGCATAAGTGCTGTTCAGAATCAGAGCTCCGCCAAACCACAACACGATAACAATCACACAAGTTCCCAGAAACTCACTCATCGGATGGGCAGAACTCTGCCGAATCACCATCTCATTCATGGCACGACGGAACTCATCGTTGGTCTTGGTAAAACGGGCCGACATCTTATCTTCTGCAATAAATGCCTTGATGATACGCAATCCACCCAACGTTTCGTCTAATTGTGACATAATATCCCCCCACTGGCCTTGAGCCACAGAAGACTGTCTTTTCAGTTTACGGCTAACCACTCCCATAATCCATCCGGCAAACGGCAATACCAGAATCACAAACAGCGTCATCTGCCAACTTACCGTAAACAATGTAAAGAAGTAAATCAGCAAGGCTATCGGGTTACGAATCAACATATCAATAGAACTGGTCAAAGAACTTTCCACCGCCGTTACATCGGCACTCATACGCGCAATGATATCTCCCTTACGCTCTTCTGAAAAGAAGCTCAGCGGCAAACGCAACACTTTATTGTATACCTCTATACGAATATCCCGCACGATACCGGTACGCAAAGGCACCATCACAGCCGAAGATGCAAAATAACCTGCTGTCTTAAGCAAAGTCATCAAAATCAGCACACCTCCTAAAAGCACCAGCGTAAGAAAAGCTCCGTTGGCATCTACAAAGGAGGTAATATAATAATAAGCATTATTAATCAATACATCCTTGTCAAAATTCTCCCAGTCCATCGGCTGATACGTATAGGTTTTAGCATCGATTTTAAATAAGATATTCAAAATCGGGATAATGGCCATAAATGAAAATACATTCAACCACTGAGACACAAAGTTGAGGATAACTGCCCAAGTAAGATACTTCCGGTATGGCTTGATATACCGACGCATCAGAGAAAAAAACTGTTTAAGCATACATGAATGTTTAAGTGATTCTGCAAAGATAGGGAATGATTTATTATATTCCAACATTTTTCATTCCAGAGCGTTTTCTTATTAGAAATTAAATCCTTAATACCGCGCTTAGCTGCCCTGATATTATAGCTTTTTTTATATATTTGCACATTCAACAACTTGTCAACACATGAAATGTTATATTTGCTTAACCGATTCAATTTCTACTAGAAAAGACTACCTGGATTTGCTACAAGTAACCTTGATAAGCGCTAGAAAAAACACCTCCTTGGAATTAGTATGCTTGTATGATGGAGAAAAAGACGATGCAACATACAAATTGCTCAAAAAATACCATGTGCATGTCATTTTCCACCCCATACCTTACAAGCAGGAATTAATGGAAATATATCCTAAAGAATGGATGATTAAAGAACTGGGGAAAGAAATAGACTACAACCGGATATTTGGTACCTTCATGCGGATGGAAATCCCTATGGTGGAGAAAGAAGAAGAATATGTGCTGTATACGGATATGGACGTAATCTTCAATGATGATATACGATTAGAAGATTTGCCCCGCCCTAAATATTTGGCTGCAGCCCCCGAATTTGATCAAGACATTCAGAAAATGACAGCGTTCAACGCAGGCATTTTACTGATTAACATCAACGGGGTAAAAGAAAAATACCAGGATTTTCGCACCATGATGCTCAAAAAACAAAGAAACAGCATCAACCTTTTTGACCAGGGATACTTGAACGAACTTTGCTTTAAAGACATGGAGTTACTCCCCAATGAATATAACTGGAAACCTTATTGGGGGATAAATGAAAAAGCCAAAATCATCCATTTTCATGGTATGAAGCCGGGCTGTAAGTTGGAGGAAGCTGGTTTTACCACCGATACTTCATTTTATAAAACGGTCTTCGAAAATAACCCGAACGGCTACGCAGGATACATATATTATTTTGTACAGTTCTACCGCTATCTTGGAGATGAGAACAACAAATGGCTCTATCTGCACTTACAAAGTCTGTTCAATCTGTATAGAACACCAGATTTTGTACATCCACTATGCGAAAGTTTAATCAATACACAGAAAGAAGCATACTATCGGAAACGATATGAAAAATACCGCCGTAAATACAAACTTTTCAAACGACTTTTGTGGATGAGTTCTGGATTATTGCTGATTACGGTCTTGTATACCATACTGACCAGCTACTAGTCCATAAACGAATAGCCCCTGGATCATTTAACAAACCTACAGACAAATCTATGATATATATCGCTCAAAAAAGTATCCGTTTGTCTAAAATTGTATAAATTTGCATATTTAATCAGCTAAAAGGGGAAAAGCAACATGTTCAATCAACAAAAACTCAAGGATAGTTTATCCAGAGTAAACAGAAAGTGGGGATTATACTGCTTAGGTACATTATGTATATACCTAGCTATCAATCAACTGACTCACAATATAGACGTCTACTATGATGCATCCATTGGCATCCTCTTCAGAAGATGGATAGAAGCTGCCGTATTTGCTCTACCGATACTCTACTGCAAAAGAAAAACCATAACGTATTTGTGGCTTTTCCTGCTGGGGGCATATCTCTGGTCTATCATGTGGTATTTCCGCACCTATGCCACAATCATGCCGCTATCTTCTTACCTGATGTTCAACAATACCGACGGACTAGCTAGCTATATCAGCGGTTCTTTTCAGGCCAAAGATGGTTGGATTATGCTTCCTCTCATTATATTTGGTATCGTATACCACTGTATAAAACAACAGGAGTCTGGCAACAACTCGGGAAAAACCCGTCTTCTGCTACCCCTCTTGCTATGCTTTTTGGTGTCCCTCCCCTATTGGCCCAACAAGCGTTCAGAAATCAAGCAACCCATCATTTTAAATACTCTTACCAGTGCCCGAGCCTTCAAGGAGTATGGCATCATCAACTTTTGGATTTATCAATTAAGCAAATTACAATCGTTATCGCCTGCAGAAAAGAAAACTGTAGATGATTTTTTCAATAAGCATCAGTTACTAACCCCGCAAGCCAGCAGTTACCAGGCAGAGAACAAGAATCTGATACTCATTCTGGTAGAATCTCTACAAAGTTGGGCTATAGGACTGAACCACCAAGGAGTAGCTGTTACACCCAATTTAGATGAATTACTCCTTCAGAAAAACAATGTCTATATTCCTCATATGCTGTCGCAAGTAAAAGATGGCAGATCGAGTGATGCACAATTGATTATCAATACTGGGCTGCTGCCTTTGAACACCGGTGCTGCTGCCAGCCTTTGTGCAGATAATCTATACCCTTCCTTGCCTCATGCCTTGAAAATTCGAGGTTATCACACTGCTTCACTGACTTGCGATGACAAGGATTTCTGGAATCAAGGCCGCACATCGGCAGCTTACGGATTTGACAAACTATATGCCGGACTGCAAAATGGATATGAAAAGATGTATGCAGATTCGCTGTTGTTCGATGCCGGCATCCCTATTCTGAACCAACTGCCGCAACCCTTCTACGCACAAGTAGTAACATTCTCCATGCACATGCCTTATAATGATATGCAGAATAAAAACAGCCGGTTATTAAACAAGACGTTCCCGAACGATGAAATAAGGAATTACCTGATTTCCGTTGAATTGTTCGACCAACGGCTATCCCTGTTTTTAGACAAACTGAAAGAGCATAAACTATATGACAACAGTATCATTGTCATCGTAGGAGATCATGAACAATTAACCTTCAACCACTATGAAGGACGCTCAGAGTGTAAAGTTTCCGATTGTCTGGTACCCTTCATTGTGCTCAACAGCCCTCTACATACCCAGCACTCCCACAAAGTATTTGGCCAAATAGACATCTATCCTACTCTCTTGCATCTCATGGGATGCTCTGACTATAATTTCAGGGGACTAGGAGAAGATATCTTTGGAGACAAAGTCAGCGATATGGCTGTATATCGTACTACCGAAACGCTATATGGCAACGAAGCACAACCCAACGATTCCATCCAAAAGTATAGAAAAGACATTTGGAGAATTTCTGACATCGTATTACGTATGGATTATTTTAACTGCCGATAAAAGCCGACCAAAAAGGATAATTATCCTTCAGATACCAGGCATGACACCCAAAAGGCAACTGTCGGCCCATGCTTTCATAGGCCCAATCCGCTCCGATTTCCAGGGAGAAATGCATAGCTTCCCGATAATCGGGCGTAGACAAGCGATATTTCCGGTCGCGGATTTCTACAAAGAGCAACACATCTTCGGGATAAAACGGCTGATTATCTGCCAGTAACGCTGCGATAACCTTCCGGTAATGATGCGTAACTTGAATCATCTTATCAACCTTTCGCAAAGAAAGTCCCCCGTTACCCACCTCAAATTCTATATACTTCCATCGCCTCAATTCCAAACTGTGATGAAACAAGCGATGAAAATAGCGTTTGACAGCAATCTTCCAATTCCGGGTACATTGATGTAAAGGTAGCCAAGGTGCTCCGATATAATCATATCCTTTAGCAGCCCAATCCAATAATTCATCTTTAAAGACGTAGGCATCCAATTGATAAATCAACAAATACGTATACGTACTGAACCTACGATAAAAATTCGCATCCAAAACAAGCTTGTTATAAGCATTCAAACTGGAAAAACAAGCATCCGGAAATTCTTCTACACCTAACATCGGGTAATCAGCAAGAAGATAATCCACATCTAAACTGGCTGGTTTTATCAGCACCAATGTATACGCATGCAACACACGTACACACTGCCTCAACGAAACAGCTTCCCAATCGGTTAAACTGCTCTTATAGACCGGTATTACCACCACTATATCCTTCTTATTCATGCTAGATTCTATTAATTGCTTGTTTCAAACGCGTCATAATCAAATTCCAATTATAATTCTTCTGTACATAAGCCATCCCTTTGTTACCCATTTGGCTACGCAACTCTGCAGAAGATTCCAACTGATGTAATTTTTGATTAAAATCCCTTTGATTCATGTAATAAAAAGCAGCCCAATCACTTTTAAAGCAATGCTCTTTAAGCACCTTGCAATGTCCATTAACCAGCATCGGTTTTCCTTGATTCATCGCCTCTAGCAGTATCAAAGACAAACTCTCGCCGTTGGAAGGATTGACTACTATTTCGGCATGTTGAAGGATAGCCATCTTCTCTTCATCACTCACAAAACCTGTATATAGCACATGCTCATTCATCACTTTTTCTACCTCGTCGGTGATTCCCCCCAACAGCACCAACTTCAAAGCAGAAGCCGGATATCTCTTCTTATATTGCAGAAAATAAGGCAACAGACGATACAACTTCACCTTTGTAATCCGTCCCACATACAACAAATACCTTTCAGGTAATTGAAACTTTCTCTGCACTTCATTCCAGTCGGCAGCATCGGGTGTTTCTATACCCACACTGATAATGCCACACGACTGTATGGCTTTGCCAAAAATACGCTTACCCAGCTTTTGCTCCTCTCCCGTATTAAAACCTATATAAGCTATCCGAGAGATGGCAAGTGTCAGCAACGAACGGAAAGATATACCTACCTCATGCATCGTGGGTATGGCCACTGTCTTTTCTCCCGCAGCCAATGCTGTATAATAAAACGTAGGATAATCTAGAGACATAGCTATAAAGGCTTTGTACTCTTCTTTATGAGCCGCAATAAAGGCATTCAAAGCTGACGAAAAAAACATACTGGCGTTCATAGCCTTCACTTCAGCTGCTTCTTTGTAGTGCCACACAGGTACAAAGCGAGTTACAACCTGCAACAGCCCCAGCTGATACAGAAAACGACGAAAACGACGAGCCGGCTTAGCCTGACGAGCATAATAGGCTGCCTGTTGCGGTTGCACGGGATCTGCCTTGAACCGCCGTATCAACACCCCATTCCAGCGCTCCTCGCCTTCCGGATAGAAATTCTCACCGGTAGATACCTGCCGTACACAGGTAGTCAGTACTTCTACATCATAATCATTGACCAACCGCTCTGCCAGCATCTGACAATGGTATTCTGCACCACCATTGATATCTTTACCGTATCGTACAACTACAAAAGCTACTTTCTCTTTCATAACAAATCACCCTATTACTTCTATGGCCCGCTTTAAACGAGGCATAATAATGGACCAGTCATAATTTTCCCGAACATAACTAACAGATTTAGAAGCTATAGACTTCCTCCACTCCTCTGAGTTTTCCATGCGATGCAGTGCATCAATGAAACTTCGCTTTCCGGTATAATACTGAACAGCTCCCTGGCTGTTCACACAGTGTTCTTTCAGCACGGCACAATTTCCATTGACCAGCATAGGCTTTCCACGACTCATTCCCTCTAACAGGATAAGAGACAAACTTTCAAATTTAGAAGGATTTACCAATACCTTGGCATGCTGAATAATAGCATACTTCTCGGCATCGGTCACAAAGCCTGTATAAATAATATCCGGATGAACTACGGGTTGAGAGAAAAGACCACCTACCAATACCAGTTTAAGGGCAGAAGCAGGATATTTTTTCTTATAGCTTAAATAGTATTGAATTATGTGATGCAATTTTCCAGCATCCACTCTTCCCACATACAACAGGTATTCTTCGGGCAACTGATATTTCTCTTTCACCTCTTTCCAATCAGCATCTACACTCTGCTCAATTCCCACACTGATAATGCCATGAGCAGACATACGCTTTCTGCTGAATATATGCTCTGCCAACGATTGTTCGGCCCCGGTATTAAAGCCAATGTAGGCCACACGGGTAAATACTTTGGAATAGATAGCTCGAAAAGTAGAACTTTCATAATGCATCGTAGGAATAAGAAGCGTTTTTTCCGGCACTGATATCGCAACATAATAAGCCAAGGGATAAGATATATTTATAGGGATAAAAGCCTTATACTCATCCTTATGCTGCTCTACATAAGCCAGCAAATCCGGGGAATAAAACACATAGCTTTTCATCACTTTATCCTCCCACTCCTGCATAGAGGTCCACACCGGATGTATACTGGCACAAAAACGCAACAGGCCTACTTGATAAAGCCACTTTCTCAATCTGCGAATCCACTTAGATTTGCGAATAAAACAAGCATGTAACTCGGGCAACTCGGGTGCAACTTTGAATCTACGGACACATACCCCATTCATAAGGACTGCACCTTCAGGAAGTTCGTTTTCACCTTTCGAATAATCCTTCACACAGGTGGTCAGCACTTCTACTTCATACTCATCTACCAGCCTCTCGGCCAACATTCTACAATGCTGTTCGGTACCTCCATTAACCTCCTTTCCATAACCGGTTACAATAAAAGCTATTTTATTCTTCGCCATTACCAGCTTTACTGTTTCTGTTTAACAATACCATTCTCACACCACACCGTTTTATTTTCAATCACACTCTTCAAGACCTGTTCATGAAACTCCAAATTCTCTCTTGAAGCAAACTTATGATAAAGGTGGAATTGAACTCCTCCCATCTTCAGCTGTTTCTTTCGAACCCCTGCATGGAGCAACCGATAAGAGATTTCCACATCTTCCTGTCCCCACATTTCGAGTGTCTCATTGTAACCGTTCACCCGCAACAAGTCCTCTTTCCAAAAGGCCATGTTACACCCTCTGATACGCAACATACTATTCTTGGCATAGCGTTTGGCCAAATATTTACGCAATATTCTGGAACGAAAGCCATTCAACATAAAGCGATAATCTTGCTTAAATTTAGCCGGATGAGTTTCCAGACCTTTCAGCAGACGGCTTGAATACGTTTTACCCAGCAGCACTCTGCTACCACATACAAAATATCCTTTCTCGGCCAACTCCAGATGATCGGCAATAAAATGCCGGTCCAGAATAATGTCGCCATCTATCTGTATAATATATTCCCCTTTAGCTTGCGCGATTGTACGATTACGGATAGCAGAAAGACGAAATCCCTTGTCTTCATGCCACACGTGTACAATGGGTATGTCAGTCTTCTTTCTCATTTCCTCTATCATCTGCCGCGTATCCTCGCGAGAGCCATCATCGGCTATCAGAATTTCTGCAGGCTTCACAGTCTGCGCCAAAACGCTATAAAGGCAAAGAGAAAGAGCCTCTTTCCAGTTATATGTAGATATCAATAATGAGACTAACATTTTCATCAATGATTTAAATTAAACGTAGCTTATTTCCTTTCATCTTCCGGCCAGTTATAATCCAATTCAGCCTCACGTTGTAAGGCGGCCGCAATAATTTCGTTGGTACTTTCTATAATTTTTTTCTTGATACCCGTGGTACTTACCCCTGGAGTATAAGGGAAATAAACTACTTTCTTGCCAGGTTGTTGCTTCATCCATTCCAACCCTTCCAGATACTTGTTTTCCCAATCGTCGCCGATAGTCACTATATCTATATCTTCACGCTGCAATTGGGCTATTTCTGTCAGTTTCACCTGCTTTACAGCCTTCGTCACGCATTTCAAAGAAGAAATAATACGAAAGCGCTGCTCAAAAGGAATGATGGGAGGCATCCCCTTATAATGCTGGATCAGTTCGTCCGTACTTACTCCCACTATGAGTTCATCACCCAAAGCGGCAGACCGTTCCAAGATGTTCAGGTGACCGATATGGAACAAATCAAAACTTCCGGATGTAAATACTCTTACTTTCTTCTTATTCATAACTATTTCGATTTAAGATTTTCTATTTCTTTAATTCGTCGGGCCAGATCATCTAAATCCTCATGCGTCTGAACGCCTAAATGAGAAACTCTGAAATAATTCGGAGTACCGCCCGGCATGATAAAAATATCCTCTTTCAGCAGTTCTTTAAACAGAATATCGCCATTCCGAGGTACAAAGAATCCGGTAATACAATTTGAAGGGACTTCTGCCGGCACCTCCCAGCCATACTGCCTGCACAAGGTGCGGAAATAAAGTGCTTTCTCGCGTACCGATGCGATGATGGCATCTACACCGATGGCTACATCTTGCTTTAAACGAGCATGCAGCTGAAGGAATAAGGTTGTAGCCGGACTATACGGTGTCTGTCCGCGCTCCAGATTCTTTAAATTCTCCTGAAAATCGAAGTAATAAGAGCGATGAGAAAAATCCCGCTTCAGTACCTTAGGCGAAAGAAACAGGAAAGACAGTCCCGGCGCAATATTCAAACCTTTCTGGCTACTGGTGATGCAGATATCTATACCTAAGGCCTGCATATCCAATTCATCGGCAAGGAAAGAACTGATCACGTCTACTACCAGCGAGACATGATATTTCTGACAAATGGCAGAAATCTTGGCCAAATCAAATAATTGCCCAGTAGAGGTTTCATGATGTTGACACAAAAAAACATCCGGACGCGACTGGCAAACTCGTTTCTCCAGCTCATCGTAATCTATATCGCACGCAAAAGGTACTTCAAAGACCTCATTCGGACAATTATAGTATTCACAGAGACTCTTCCAACGATAGCCGAAAGAACCACCTGCTATAATAAAAGCTTTCTTAAAAGTAGATACATAGCCGGATACCACCGCATCCATGGCACCTGTACCCGAAGCAGTATAAAAGATGACGCGGCCATCCGGACAATTGATAAGTTGCAACAGCATACGTTCGCAATCTTTCACTATTTCAGAAAACTGTGCCGTACGCATATAAGGAAAAGGCTTTCCTCCTATCTGGAGAATTGAGTCTTCTATATTTCCCGGAAAAACATATGACTTCATAACTTCCTTAATTATATTCTTTTTTTATTCTGTTCATTGTCTCTTGATTCTGCCAAAACGCTTGATGCTGGTGTATTTCCGCCAAAGGTTCAGTTTACGTTCGCGGGGCACCCCATGCCGACGTATATAATCGGCAGCAGCTTCCAACATACGCCTGCATACTTTGCCATCCAAATAAGGGTCATAGTGTTCTACCACCCATCGCCTGCGCGCAATATCTTCTTCATTATGCTGAGCCGCTTCAAAAGCCTCTGACAATTGGTCTACCTCGGTTATATTAGTCCAATAAATATCTTTAGCAATCGTACGATAAGTAACCACCGGTCGCCCTAACAACAGAAATTCATATACGGTAGAAGACGTATCACTAATCATGACATCAGCCATCAACTGATATTTGGTCACATTGAAATCATCGATCCACACGATATGTTCTTCCTGTTCGGCCAACTGCTTATAAACATCTATCCACTCTTGACTGGTGAGCGGATGAAACTTCAGTAATAAGACAATATCCTTCTCTTTCGCTAAATGCACTAAAGCATCTTTTAATGCAGGGAGAGAAGTTAAAGAAGGTGAAAAAGTAGGAGCATACAATACGATTTGCTTACGTCCATGTTCTTTCAGAAGTTTTTCACGCTCCTGATCGAAATCGTGCCAATGTTTTTTTATCCAGTCTTGCTTTGGCCAACCTGTCTCTTTCACCTCAAAATCACCATACTTGTGCGACAGTTCCGTAAACTTCTGCGTAAAGAAAGGCCCCTGTGTAAGATAAAGGTCGAAATACCGACGTATCACCCAATGGTCTTTTTTCTCGGCTGCATAGCCATGGAATACCTGAATCTTTACCCCTGGTAAATAATACGGCACGATATTGCCAGGTACATAAATGGCTTCGGGCGAAAAATCATATACTGCTTGCATGGAATGCGTATAATCCACCTGTTCCTTCAAAGGAAACTCAGGAATCTTTGGCAGGTGTACATACCAGAGCACCTGGTTGTCGCCCTCCTTCATGGCCTCTTGATAAATGGGATACAAGATATCAACGGCATACTTATTTTCACAAAATAATACGATACGCATTATAACTCCAGCTTATATTTAACAATATGTTTCTTGGCAAAATATCTCCAAAATCTCTTCCGGTAGAACAACACCCGCTCTACACAATAATCTTCATCCGCCCCACGGGCACGGGCATACTCCCTAGCCAAGTACTCAAAAAAGGGTATCTGTCCCCATAGACGAGCGAAATTGGCACAACCAGTTTCCACCCCAATCTTGCCAAAACTCATCCGATTGATATCTACCAATACAAAATGATATTTCCCGTTGATTTTATCAAACAAAATATTACCCGGCGAATAATCGCAATGCATAATTCCTGCCTGATGCAAACGAGCTGTATAGCGTGCAAACTCAGTTAGAATATCTTTGCAATCTTCCACATCCGCATTGCCAAACTCATAGAAATTACGGCTGCAGGACGACTGCATACTCACAAAATACGAATACTTTATCAGGCCAAACTGCCGCTGTTCTATATAAGCTATGGGCATAGGAGTTTCGAAGCCCTTTTCCAGCAAGCGGGAGGGGTATTCGAAAGCCCGTTGCCCCTTAGGAGTACGGAAGTAAGAGTACACGATTCTATTGAATAGAGCCGGTATGCCGTAGCGCTTCACATTAATCTCCACATCCCCTACCTTCATCACTTTAATGAGATTACGCCCAGAATAAATGATACGTCCTTCCTTTTCAAAAATATTCGGTATATTTTCTATAAATCTACGTAAATGTTCATATGTAGGATTTATCAGAATCTTCATACAGCTATCAATCTATCACACAAATGTAAAACAATCATTTTAACGACGTGAAAAGCTTGTCAAAGTAAGCCACGTAAGCTTCTACGCTGAAATCCTTGACGATACGTTCACGGGCAGCCAACGCCAGTCTATGCAGTTTGTCACGATGGGTCATCAAATCCTGCATGGCTTCTGCTATCTTCTCCGGCGAACCGGAAGGAACCAGCACCCCAGACTCCCCGTCTACAATCAAATCACGAGCTCCCGGAATGTCGGTCACAATACAAGGCACTCCACAAGCCATGGCCTCACGAACCACGCGCGGCGATGCATCGCGCAAAGCAGGCAATATAAACAAATCCTGCTTAGGCAGAAAATCGATAGCGTCTTCACGATTCCATAAGAAATGAATATGATCGGCATAGGGACCCTGCTGAGCCAGCTCATAGTCGCTATTGTCGTAGTCGCCGATAACCACCAAATGAGCCTTGGGAGCATTCAACAGTTGAAAGGCCTTAATCAGGTAGGTCAATCCCTTGAATGGACGCCCCTTGGTGGTTCCTATATAAATACACTTGAAATCATCATCTGATATACCTTCCACCTGCTTGGGATGCTGACAAGCATCTGCCACCCACTCCGTGGCAAAAGGCTTTACGCTAACCGACAACTTTGAAGAAGGCACATACTGCAACAAGTACTCCTTGATATCTGCCGTTTCACACACGATATGGTCTACGCGCGGATGGAGCAAGGCCATGCGATACGTAGGATCAAACCATTTCACTTTAGCCTGTGTACCTCTATATCCCACATTCTTTACAGAAGTGCCGCGGGTGGCCAACAACGCATTCGACAGGCCGGAAGTACTGGGAGAAAAGATTAAGTCAATCTGATATTCACGGATAAATCTGCGGATGGTTTGAATGACTTTCCATGAGAACTTGGAAGCGATTACAGGACCTCTTAAAGGGATGCAGTTACCTTCCAATTGTTTTTCTTCTTTGTCTGAAGGAACGTAAACATAAATCTTAAAGGATGTATTCTTAGATAATTCACCTAACATCTTATAAGTAGTCAGGTCTACAGCCCTATGCGTTACCAAAATATTCATATCTGTTTCATTTTATTCCAGGAAAGCTTTTGATAACAAACGCATTCCTGCCTATTTACTAATCTACCCTATCACTTTCTCTATTTTTTCTATTACCCATTCAGGCTTGATTTCCCGCAAACAGGCATAATCGCCTCGCCAGCAAGGCTTTTGTCCAAACACGGAACAAGGACGGCAAGGCATATCCAACTGCACAGCCCGGTCTACCGACTGCCCCCACCCCATAAAACCAGCATAGGGATGAGTAGCTCCCCACACCGACACCACCGGCACATGAACCAGAGAAGCCAGATGCATATTGGCAGAATCCATAGACAACATTACATCCAAATGACTCATCAGCACCTGTTCTGTATGCATATTTAATTTTCCTGCCATGGAAACAACAGACGGGTATTTCCGAACCCAGGCTTCAAATACTTCTTTTTCTTTCTTTCCTCCACCAAACAAGAATACCTTCACTTCGGGCTTAGCAGCAAAATAGGCCACAATCTTTTCTTGAAGTTCCAGCGGATAAACTTTACCTGCATGCTGGGCAAAAGGGGCTATACCTATCCATTTCTGCGTCTTGGTACCCACCACCGAAGCGATTTCGGAAAAATCGCCCCACTTACTACCGTACACCGAAGTAAAATCTGGCCGGAAAGAAAAGCCCAACTGCAAAAGCACATCCGCATATCGCTGGAAAGAACTCTTTAAAGGCACTTTCACCTTGCCGCTACGACGCACCAGTTTCTTTTTCTCCCCCCTTCCCTTCCGGATAGAGGCCACCGGAACGCCCGCCAGCCGAAAACGCAGGCCCAGGTAACGGGAACGAAGTACCTGATGAAAATCTGCCACACAGTCTACATGCAAAGCCTTTAATTCTGAATACAGGCGATTCAATCCCCGTATTCCTTTATGGACACCGCCCAAATCTGCCCCCATGAAATGCACATTGGCAGGCAAGGTCTGAAAAAGCGGTTGCCACGCAGCACGGCTCAACACGGTAATCTGATGTTGAGGATGCTGCGTGGCAAATGAATAAATGACCGGTATAGTCATCGCCACATCACCCAAGGCTGAAAAGCGGATAACTAAAATGTGCGCCATTGATTATTTCTTTGCATAAAGTACCGGATTCAAAGCCGGGTCATTATACATTTTCATCTGCTTATATACTTTCATGTATTTCTTGCCTGCTTCGATGTCGGCCAGCAACTGATCTATTGCTGAAGAGAGGTCTTTGCGCTGCTCCAACAACACATCCAACTTAGCCTGGCATTTGGCACGATGTTCCTCCGTAGTATCCTGCCGCTCCACCTCCTGCTGCATATGATAAATCTTCAAAGCCAAAATCGACAGACGGTCTACAGCCCAAGCTGGACTCTCGGTATTGATGGTAGCATCAGACAACGGCTTCACATCTTTATACTTATCCAGAAAATAACTGTCGATCAGCTCTACCAAGTCGGTCCGATCTTGATTAGACTTATCAATTCTACGCTTCAGTACCAGAGCTTCCTTCGGATCTATCTGAGGATCACGGATAATATCTTCAAAATGCCACTGAACTGCATCAATCCAATTCTTTAAATACAGATAATACTCTATAGTTTTCAACTCAAAAGGATTGTTCATTGGCGCGTCAACACTATCCGTTACATGGTAATCATTGGTTGATTTCCAGAAAATTTCATTGCAAGAGTTACTAAACGTCATAATTTTAACAAACTTTTTAAATACATAGGACAAATGTATATATTTTCTTTTAACCACGCAACCATTAGTTAATATTTATTCGCTACCTTTGCAAATCTATCAGAACAAATACATACATGAAAGTCATTGTAGACAACAAAATTCCATTCATTAAGGAAGCCATCGAGACCCTGGCCGACGAAGTAATCTATAAGGCAGGAAAAGACTTTACACCCGCCCTGGTAAAAGAAGCAGATGCACTGATTATTCGTACACGCACACAATGCAATAAAGAGTTATTGGAAAACAGCCGGGTATCGTTCATCGCTACCGCTACCATCGGATTCGATCACATCGACACCGACTATTGCCGGAAAGCCGGCATAAGTTGGAGCAATGCCCCCGGATGCAACGCCGCATCGGTAGCGCAATACGTGCAATCGAGCCTGTTACTGTGGCAACAATCTACCGGCACACCGCTACAAGGCATGACATTAGGAATAATCGGTGCAGGCAACGTGGGCAGTAAAGTGGCAGAAGTAGGCCGCCGACTAGGTATGAATATACTGCTGAACGACCCTCCTCGGGCTGATAAAGAGGGGAAAGCTATCTTTTCCGACCTGCAAAGCTTAGCAGAGAAATGCGAAATACTAAGCTTTCATGTTCCCCTTATCAAAGAAGGAGCATACCGTACGTACCATCTATGCGACGAACACTTCTTTCAGTCGCTGAAAAAAAAGCCCCTCATCATCAATACATCACGCGGAGAAGTCATAGAGACATCAGCTTTGCTCACAGCACTGGAGCACCACACCATACGAGATGCCATTATTGATGTGTGGGAAAACGAGCCTTGTATCAACTTGACTCTACTCAACAAGGTGTTTTTGGGCACGCCGCATATAGCCGGCTATTCTGCCGACGGAAAAGCCAATGCCACACGCATGGCATTGGATGCCCTCTGCCAGCATTTTCATATACAAGCCAACTATCATATCCAACCACCTGCCCTGCAACACAACATACTCAATAGCCAAGACCCGACTGAAGTGGCCCTGGCCATGTACGACCCACGCAGAGACAGCCAGGCTCTGAAACTTCATCCGGAATGCTTCGAACAGTTACGGGGAGACTATCCTCTGCGGCGAGAACAAAAAGCCTACACTTACCCTGCCCTACCGTTTCCCTTATATTGATTAAAAAGCCCGACTTCTTAATCCACCGGCCAAGGCAGGCTCTGCTATGTATAAACGCCCTGGCCGGGCCGTATCAACCCCGGCTCATCTCCGAACCCTATCACACGGACCAGATACGGAGAAGGTAGGGAGAGGGTACGGTGAAGACGGGCAGACTGTTTACTTAGCCGCCAGAAGAAGGTGTTCTATGACTTCGGGATAATAGCGATACTCTAACGCATGCACCCGGGCAGCTACATCCAAAGGAGTATCCGACGGAAAAACCGGGCAACGGTATTGGGCTATCACTGCTCCCTCATCATAGCGTTCATTTATATAATGAATAGTAATACCACTTTCCGATTCACCGGCAGCGACTACAGCTTGATGCACCTTATCGCCATACATGCCCTTTCCACCAAATTTAGGCAATAACGAAGGATGGATATTCACAATCATCTCGGGATAAGCCTGCAAAACTACCTCCGGTATTTTGGCCAAAAAACCAGCCAATACCAGAAAATCAATACTATACTCCCGCAACAGCCGAAGCACCGCTTCTCCTTCCACCCATTCCTCCTTTGGAACATACTCGCACCTTACCTGCAAGGCTTGGGCACGCTGCATCACATAAGCCTGCCGACGATTACTCAGCACTAGCTTTACTTCAGCTACATCATTCTTCTGAAAATACCGGATAATCTGCTCGGCATTCGTTCCGTTACCGGAAGCTAAAATGGCAATGTTTCTCCTCATAGCCCCTCCTTCTATGCACAAAACCGTGAAAATTGTGCAAAAATCAGCATTTATTTGATTAAATATTTGCTAGAAACGATAAATATTCATTTCTTTGCCCCCGCAAATTTAAAGAAATAAAACTAATTATTAATTAAAAACTTAAAGTTATGTCT
>Mack_p2__coassemble_512_pt1 | contig 87701 bp, 63 predicted proteins | sample Mack_p2__metabat2_high_PE_009 | metagenome-assembled genome bin Mack_p2 | reverse complement strand
AGATAACTGCGACAGGGGTGTTTATTTAACAGAGCATTGACAAGTATCCTTCTACTCAAGATCCTAACAAAAGAACTAAACTACCTTCTATCTTTCAGTAAATCACGAATTTCCGTAAGTAATAACTCTTCTTTAGAAGGAGCAGGAGGAGCTGCAGGAGGGGAAGGTACTTCTGCTTTCTTATGAATAAGCCGGGTAAGCAGTTTAATAAAAAGAAAAATAGAAAAAGCGATTACTATAAAATCAAAAGTTACTTGTAGAAAATTACCATAATTCAAAGTAACAGCCGCTGCAACTTCTTTACCATCTTCTATTACAGCAGGTTTCAAAACCCACTTTAAATCTGTAAAATTAACACCGCCTACCAGCAAACCAATGGGAGGCATTATAATATCGGCTACTATAGAAGAAACTATTTTACCGAATGCGCCACCGATAATAACTCCTACCGCCATGTCTATCACATTGCCTTTCATGGCAAAAGCTTTAAAATCCTGCAAAAATGAACTTTTTCCCATCTTTTCAATTATTTAATAGTAATTTTACGCACGAATATAAAAACATTTTCGTAATTTTGCACCGCAATTCAAAAGAAATAGCATTTCAAAACATTGAAATTTTATTTTTAAACATTATAAAACCTTTAAAAGTTTAAAACAAAATGATTAAAGTAGGTATTAATGGATTCGGACGTATCGGACGTTTCGTATTCCGCGCAGCTCAAAAAAGAAACGATATCCAAATCGTAGGTATTAATGACCTTTGCCCGGTTGACTACTTGGCTTACATGCTGAAGTATGATACTATGCACGGACAATTCGACGGTACAATCGAAGCTGATGTAGAAAACAACAAGTTGATTGTAAACGGTAACGAAATCCGCGTAACAGCTGAAAGAAACCCTGCTGACTTGAAATGGGATGCTGTAGGTGCTGAATACGTAGTAGAATCTACAGGTCTGTTCTTGACTAAAGAAAAAGCTCAAGCTCACCTCGAAGCTGGTGCAAAATATGTAGTTATGTCTGCTCCTTCTAAGGATGACACTCCGATGTTCGTATGCGGTGTTAACGAAAAGACTTACGTTAAGGGTACTCAGTTCGTATCTAACGCTTCTTGTACTACTAACTGCTTGGCTCCTATCGCTAAGGTATTGAACGACAAATGGGGTATCACAGACGGTTTGATGACTACAGTTCACTCTACTACTGCTACTCAGAAAACTGTAGACGGTCCTTCTTTGAAAGACTGGCGTGGTGGTCGTGCTGCTTCTGGCAACATCATTCCTTCTTCTACTGGTGCAGCTAAAGCAGTAGGTAAAGTTATCCCTGAACTGAACGGTAAGTTGACTGGTATGTCTATGCGTGTTCCGACTTTGGACGTATCTGTAGTAGACTTGACTGTAAACTTGGCTAAGCCGGCTTCTTACGCTGAAATCTGCGCTGCTATGAAGGAAGCTGCAGAAGGTGAATTGAAGGGTATTCTGGGTTATACTGAAGATGCAGTTGTTTCTTCTGACTTCTTGGGTGACACTCACACTTCTATCTTCGATGCTAAGGCTGGTATCGCTTTGACTGATACTTTCGTTAAGGTTGTATCTTGGTACGACAACGAAATCGGTTACTCTAACAAGGTTCTTGACTTGATTGCTCACATGGCATCTGTAAACTGCTAATTAGCAAACCGATCATAAAAAAAAGCTGTCCGTATTACTACGGACAGCTTTTTTTGTATCCATGCTCATCTAAAAATGAACCTCTTTCTATATTCTTTGTTAAAATCTTAGTATTTCAATGGATTATCAGCAGCATTTTTTGCACATTTGCAATAAATTGCATTAAAATCATGAGAATACGAAGTCTAACCATAATGATACTTTGCTTTATGAATATGATACAAGCTCAAAATCCACTCTTGGAACCCTTTCATACTCCGCATCACACTGCACCGTTTCACCTCATCAGAACAGAGCACTACGAACCGGCTATACGCGAAGGTATAAAGCGTCAAAATGAAGAAATAGAAACTATCATAAGTAATCGGGAGCAACCGACATTTGACAATACCATTCTTCCGCTAGAAAAGTCGGGTGAAATATTGGACCGTACCGCCAATATTTTCGGCAATCTGCTCAGTGCAGAGACCCACGATGAATTACAGGAATTGGCCAAAACCTTGATGCCTCTCATGAATGAGCACTCCAACAATATTCATCTGAATGAAAAACTGTTTGCCAGGGTAAAAAGCGTATATCAACAAATGAATCAGGAAAATCTTACCCCCGAACAAATCAAACTGACTGAGGACATCTACGATGGATTCAAGCGAAGCGGAGCTAATCTGCAAGGAGAGGATAGAGAACGCTACCGACAGTTAAGCAAGGAATTGAGCCTGCTAACCCTACAGTTCAGCGAAAACAATCTAAAGGAAACCAATAGTTATCAACTGAACATTACCGACCTTAAACAATTGGCAGGACTGCCTGAGAGCGCCCTGGAAATAGCAGCAGAAACAGCGCGTGAAAAAGGACAAGAAGGGTGGACATTTACCCTACATGCCCCTAGTTACTCACCATTTCTGACGTATGCAGACAACCGGGAACTGAGGAAAAAACTATATATGGCTTATAACACCAAGTGTACCCATGACAATGCATACAATAACCTGGAAATTGTAAAGCGCATTGCCAATACCCGACTGGCCATTGCAAAACTACTGGGCTACCCTACTTTAGCTGCATACAAGTTAGAAAGACGCATGGCGCAAAACAGTGAAGCTGTGTATCAGTTACTCAACCAACTGCTCGATGCCTACACCCCTACTGCCCACCAAGAATACAAAGCCGTAGCGCAACTGGCCAAGCAGTTGGAAGGCGATGATTTTGAACTGATGCCTTGGGATTGGAGTTATTACTCACACAAACTGAAAGAGCAGAAGTTTCAGATAGATGATGAAAGGTTACGCCCTTACTTTGAGTTGAATCGGGTTAAACAAGGGATATTTGGACTAGCTACCCGTCTCTACGGTATTACATTTCATAAAAACACAGAAATACCGGTCTATCATCCGGACGTGGAAGCCTATGAGGTATTCGACAAAGACGGCACCTATTTAGCTGTGCTGTATACCGACTTTCACCCAAGAGAGGGCAAGCGCTCAGGAGCCTGGATGACCAGTTTCAAAGGCCAGTGGAAAGATGAACAAGGCAACAGCCGTCCGCACGTGTCCATAGTGATGAATTTCACCAAGCCCACCCAAGACAAGCCCGCTCTGCTGACCTTCGGTGAAGTGGAAACCTTCCTGCACGAATTCGGCCACAGCCTGCATGGCATCTTTGCCAACACTACTTACGAGAGCCTCAGCGGTACCAATGTATATTGGGACTTCGTAGAATTGCCGTCGCAGTTTATGGAGAATTTTGCCACAGAGAAAGAATTTCTCCACACCTTTGCCAGCCATTATCAAACTGGAGAATTGATACCCGACGAACTGGTGCAGCGTATTGTAGATTCGAGCAATTTCAACGTAGCCTACGCCTGTCTGCGCCAAGTAAGTTTCGGATTACTAGATATGGCCTGGTACACCCGCACCACCCCCTTTGAAAGCGATGTAGAAGCCTACGAAAAGAAGGCCTGGGAAAAAGCCCAACTGCTACCCACCATAGAGGGCACTTGTATGAGTACGCAATTCTCGCATATCTTTGCCGGAGGCTATGCCGCTGGATATTACAGCTATAAATGGGCAGAAGTATTGGATGCCGACGCCTTCTCACTGTTTAAGCAACGAGGCATTTTCGATACTTCTACAGCCGCCTCTTTCCGCGAGAATATTCTGTCGAAAGGTGGTACTGAACACCCTATGACTTTATACAAGCGTTTCCGCGGACAAGCTCCTACAATTGACGCATTACTAACTCGAAACGGAATAAAAAAATGAAAACAATAACCCAACTAATCACATGGCTGCTATGTATAACCCTGCTTCCACTCATAAGCAGTTGCAACAATGAAGATGATGTAGTAGAAATATTCACCGGAAAAACCTGGAAAATGAGTCGCCTTACCGACAATGAGAAAAATGCACCTCAGTTTTATAAAGGCATCTGGAACAACGAAAATGAACAGCTGAAAAGTATGGAATATCTAAATCGTGACGGCAATTTTACCGTAACCTTCGAAGGTACAGAAATCAACGGAGAAATAGATGGTACACAAGTCGTTATACAAGGTATTCAATCAAAAATGACAGGTACATGGACTGCCAACGGCAAAGATAATGTGTTGAAGTTGCAGATAAAAAAAACTGAAGGAACGGAAATCGACCCATTGGCTAAAGCATTCATGGCTGCCATGAAGAACGTGTACAAATATGAAGGCGATGTACACCAACTGACTCTTTACTACAAGCATGACCAAAATATAACCCGCAAAGTAGGTTTCTTTAAACAATAACAGACTAGGAAGAATGGAAGATAATGCAAACAAAGAAAAGCAAGCAATCCTAGACTTGCGCTATATACGCATGGCCAACATCTGGGCTGAGAATTCTTACTGCCAGCGACGCAAGGTAGGAGCGCTCATCGTAAAAGATAAAATGATAATTTCGGATGGGTACAACGGTACCCCCTCGGGCTTTGAAAACGTATGCGAAGACGAGCACAACCTTACCAAACCATATGTATTGCATGCCGAGGCCAATGCTATTACCAAGATTGCACGCTCCAACAATAGTAGTAACGGAGCTACCATGTATGTCACCGCTTCTCCCTGTATAGAATGTTCCAAATTGATTATCCAAGCTGGAATTAAGCGTGTAGTATATTCTGAAAAATACCGTTTGGAAGATGGCATCGAACTGCTGAAACGAGCCGGCATCGAAGTAATTTTCATTCCGCTGACAGAAGAAAAAGGTGAATAAAGTAAAAAATACATCTCCGACACTGAAAACAGAAAGAGAAAAACAGATTAACAGTAAGTAACAGACAACAATAATAACGATTAAGCATTATGAGTACAAATAACTCCTCCCGCTTTGTTCCCCTCATTATTGCCGTCAGTGTAGTGATAGGCATCTTGATAGGAACCTTCTATGCCAAACACCATGGAGGCAACCGATTAGGCATCATCAACGGCTCGTCTAATAAGCTAAATGCCTTATTAAGAGTTATTGATGACCAATACGTCGACACTGTGAAAATGGATGATTTGGTAGAGAAAGCCATGCCGCAGATTTTAGCAGAACTCGATCCCCATTCCACCTATATTCCAGCACAGAAACTAGAAGCTGTAAATTCCGAACTCGAAGGTAGCTTCAGCGGCATCGGAGTCCAGTTCACTATCCAAGAAGACACTATTCATATCAACAGTGTCATTGCAGGAGGACCATCTGAGAAAGTGGGTTTAATGGCAGGCGACCGCATCGTACAAGTGAACGACAGTCTCTTTGTAGGTGATGGACTTAGCAACGAAAAAGCGATGAAATATCTAAAAGGCCCCAAAGGAAGTTCCGTAAAGTTAGGCATAAAACGAGCAGGCATTAAGGAACTGATGAGCTTTACCATTGTACGGGGTGACATACCACAAAATAGCATCGATGCTGCCTACATGCTAGACAACCAGTTTGGCTACATTTTAATCAGTAAATTTGGACGTACTACACATGTAGAATTGCTTACCGCCATTGCCGAACTTACCCGACAACATTGCCAAGGGCTGGTAATAGACCTACGCGACAATACTGGAGGATACATGGAAGCAGCCATCCGTATGGTCAATGAATTCTTGTCAGAAGGTAAGCTAATAGTCTACACACAAGGACGCAAATACCCACGCATGGAAGAGTACGCCAACGGCACTGGAAGTTGCCAGAAAATGCCCGTCGTAGTATTGGTAAACGAAAGTTCTGCTTCAGCCAGCGAAATCTTTGCCGGGGCCATACAAGACAACGACCGTGGCATCGTAGTAGGACGCCGTTCGTTTGGCAAGGGATTGGTGCAGCAGCCCATTGACTTCAGCGACGGTTCGGCCATCCGACTCACTATTGCCCGTTATCACACGCCATCGGGACGATGCATCCAACGCCCCTACAAGAACGGCAAAGACGCAAAGTACGAAATGGATTGGATTACGCGTTATGAACACGGTGAATTCTTCTCGAAAGACAGTATCAAGCTAAACGAGAACTTGAAATATTACACTTCTCTCGGCCGCACCGTATATGGCGGTGGAGGCATCATGCCCGATGTATTCGTACCGCAAGACACCACCGGTATATCTTCTTATCTGATAGAAGTTAGCAATAAAGGACTGATTCTACAGTTCAGTTTCCAATACAGCGACCGAAACCGCCAGAAGTTAAGCGAATGCAAAGACGAAACCGAAATGCTGAAATACCTGCGCAGACAAGGCATATTAGAACAGTTTATCCGCTATGCCGACAGTAAAGGGGTAAAGCGACGCAATCTGCTGATCAATCGTTCGCGCAAATTATTGGAAAGAAATCTCTACGGCAACATTATCTATAACATATTGGGACGTCAGGAATACATCCGCTACATCAATCATAGCGATGCCACCGTACTGAAAGCCTTGGAGATTCTGAACAACGGGGAAGCATTTCCCCAGCCACCGGCACCAATGCCTGCTACAGAGCATGCCGACAAAACAGAACCTGCACTAAAGACTAAAGTTTAGTCTATCTTATGAAAAAGATTTAATGAGATACTTTATATGACCGATTCTTTAAAAGAACAGAAAAAAGCCCTGCGCAGACAGATAGCCCTACTGAAAAAACAGCATCAAGCCGAAGCAGGGCAGCAGTCGGTTGCTATAATGACCGCTTTGGAAGCCCATCCGGTCTTCCAAGCGGCACATACCGTATTGCTCTATCACTCTCTGCCCGATGAAGTATGTACCCATACCTTTATCCGTACATGGAGCGCGACAAAAAAAATCCTGCTTCCGGTGGTGGCAGGCGAAGAACTAGAGCTACGCCTCTACACCGGACCGCAAGACTTGACCATCGGTAGTTACGGTATCCTAGAACCTGTTGGAAAAACAATTTCCTCGTATACAGATATCGACTTGATTGTGGTACCTGGAGTAGCCTTTGACTACCATGGATATCGGTTGGGCAGGGGTAAAGGGTATTACGACCGTCTGTTACCTCACCTGCCACAAGCTTACAAGCTAGGCATTTGTTTTCCTTACCAACTACTGCCTCATCTGCCAGCCGAATCTTTCGACATCGCCATGGACGAAGTGCTCACTATTCAGCCAGCATCTTCCACACTGCCGGAAGCGAAGTAACCAAATCGCCGGCAGTCAAGGCTATCATTCCTTTTTTCCGGGCAGCTGCATCTCCGGCCAATCCATGCACAAATACCCCCAGGCGAGCCGCTAATTCCGGCTGATACCCTTGTGACAACAAGGCTAGCAGTATACCCGTCAGAACATCGCCGCTGCCTGCCGTGGCCATACCCGGATTTCCCGTAGTATTAAAGAAACACTTGCCTTGCGGAGTGATTACCGCTGAATAAGCACCCTTCAGCACAATATACACTTGAGCCTTCTGAGCCAGTTCGCGTGCCTTCATCAGCCGGTCGTACGACGATTGACACCTGCCTACAAGCCGTTCCAATTCCTTAGGGTGAGGCGTCAAAATAGAACCCTTAGGCAAACGTCCTAGGTATGTACGGTGTTCGCCCAACAAATTCAAAGCGTCGGCATCCACCACCATCGGCATCGAACATAAGTCTATTTGTTCCAGCAGCGCATTGACCGTTTCAGGCGATTGACCCAATCCTGGTCCAATAGCAACAGCTTGATAATCATCCACATCAGTCGATGTAGCAAAACACGTCTCACTGAAATCCAATTCCGTCATAGCCTCAGGAACCGCCGTCTGCACAATGAAATTATTACAAAAAGGTACATGCACCTTCAGCAGACCGATACCTGAACGCAGGGCAGCCTTAGCAGCTAGCACTGATGCGCCTGCCATACCTTGGCAGCCCGCTATCAGCATCCCCCGTCCAAAGTCACCCTTGTGTGCAAACTTCTCCCGTGGCTTCACCCATCCGTCAGTTTCCTCGGGTTCTGTCAGGTAGAAATTCGTAGCCATCTCTTCCATTGCCTCCTCGTTCAACCCGATATCCAGCACCTCCCATTCACCCACATAGGGTGCATTTTCTGCAAAGAGGAACGATAATTTTGGAGTCTGCAGTGTAAGCGTCAGTTGAGCCCGTATGATGTGCGCCGGCAGATTTCCAGCATTATCCTCGCCCATCAGCCCCGACGGCAAATCAATAGCCACTACCTGTGCAGGCGAAGCATTGATATAACGTACCACTGCCGCAAACCCTCCATTTAAGGGTTTGTTGAGCCCACTACCAAAAAGTCCATCAATCACTACATGACTTTCGGTGAGTATAGGCGGCGTAAAACGAGCGGTTATCTCGTGCAACTCTACCCCTGAGCACTCGACCAGCCGTTGACGATTAAGTTCGCAAGCCTCCGAGAGTTCCCCCGTGATATTAAATAAGAACACCTCTACTCGATACCCCCGCTGAGCCAACATACGCGCCATGGCCAATGCATCACCACCGTTGTTACCTGGTCCTGCAAACAAGGTAAAAGGAGTATCCAGACTACTCCACCGCTTTACCACAGCCTCGGTCAGCACCGTAGCCGCACGTTCCATTAAATCCACAGAAGAGATTCCCTCTTCCTCCATTGTTCTAGCATCCAAATCTTTGATGCTAACCGTAGAAAATATTTTCATCGTTTTAATCCTCTATCTAATGTTTTCCCTGCAAAAGTACACAAATTCCGCAAAATTGCCGAAGATGATACAAGGGTATAAAATAAAAATTGTAATTTTGTACCAATTATCAAAAACCCTAAACTTGTTATGGACACCATACAGATTAAAGACAAACAGTTCACCGTCTCCATCAAGGAGCAGGACATTTTAAAGGAAGTATCCCGTGTGGCGGGTGAAATCAACCGAGATTTGGCCGGAAAGAATCCGCTGTTTCTCAGCGTGCTCAATGGTTCTTTCATGTTTACTTCCGACTTGATGAAACGCATTACCATTCCGTGTGAAATCTCGTTCGTAAAACTAGCCTCGTACCAAGGCGTGTCTTCCACCGGTGTCATCAAGGAGGTAATCGGCATCAATGAAGACCTTACCGACCGCACGCTGGTCATTGTGGAAGATATCGTAGATACCGGTCTAACCATGCAACGTCTGCTGGAAACACTCGGTACTCGCGGACCAAAAGAAATCCACATTGCCTCACTGCTGGTAAAGCCTGATAAACTGAAAGTAGACCTCAATATTGAATACGTAGCCATGAACATTCCGAATGATTTTATCGTGGGATATGGACTGGATTACGATGGTTTCGGCCGAAATTACCCTGACATCTACACCGTAGTAGAATAACAGGCACACAGTGGCAGAAATAGAACTATAGGTATTAACATAATTATTTATAATTACAAAGAAAAAATCATGCTGAATATTGTAATTTTCGGTGCTCCCGGCTCAGGTAAGGGAACACAAAGCGAGAAGATTGTAGAAAAGTACGGCATCAACCACATTTCTACCGGAGATGTGCTCCGTGCCGAAATCAAGAACGGTACCGAACTGGGAAAGACTGCCAAGGGCTACATTGACCAAGGTCAGTTATTGCCCGACGAACTGATTATCGACATCCTGGCCAGCACTTTGGACAGTTTCAAAGAAAGCAAGGGTGTAATCTTCGACGGTTTTCCCCGTACCATAGCACAGGCCGAAGCACTGAAGAAGATGCTGGCCGAACGTCAACAAGGGGTAAGCATCATGCTAGACCTCGACGTGCCCGAAGACGAACTGATGAAGCGCCTCTTACTGCGCGGACAGCAGTCTGGACGTGCCGATGACAATGAAGAGACTATCAAGAAACGCCTCACCGTGTACCATAACCAAACTGCTCCACTGATAGACTGGTATAAGAACGAAGGTCTGTATCAACACATCAATGGATTGGGTGACCTAGAGACCATCACGGCTGAGATTTGTACGGCTATAGACCGCATTTAATACAATACGCGGAAATTTGTTTTTCAAAGAGAGTATGCACGATGCATACTCTCTTTTTTTCATATCTCACATTTTTGATGTATTTTTGTCCACGAATATAACCCTAAGATTATTATGGCAGAATCCAATTTCGTAGACTATGTGAAGATATATTGCCGCTCGGGCAAGGGCGGACGAGGTTCCACACACATGCGCCGTGCCAAGTACGTGCCTAACGGAGGCCCCGACGGAGGAGACGGCGGACGCGGAGGAGACATCATCCTACGCGGTAACCGCAATTACTGGACCCTTCTGCACCTGCGCTACGACCGCCACATATTGGCCGGACACGGCGAAAGCGGCTCCAAAAACCGCAGTTTCGGAAAGGATGGTGAAGACAAGGTCATCGAAGTACCCTGCGGCACCGTAGTATACAATGCCGAAACCGGTGAATATATATGCGACGTCACTGAACACGGACAGGAGGTAATCCTGTTAAAAGGAGGACGGGGCGGACTGGGCAACTGGCACTTTAAGACAGCTACCCGTCAAGCACCGCGCTTTGCCCAACCAGGCGAACCCATGCAAGAGATGACGGTAATTATGGAATTAAAGCTATTGGCTGACGTAGGATTGGTGGGATTTCCCAATGCGGGCAAGTCTACCCTGCTCTCAGCGGTATCATCAGCTAAACCAAAGATAGCCAACTATCCATTCACCACCATGGAACCCAACCTGGGCATCGTACCCTACCGCGATAACCAATCGTTCGTCATGGCCGATATTCCCGGTATCATAGAAGGAGCCAGCGAAGGCCGAGGACTGGGGCTACGCTTCCTGCGCCATATCGAACGAAACTCTCTGCTGCTTTTCATGGTACCTGCCGACAGCGATGATATCCGTCGCGAGTATGAGATATTACTAGGCGAGTTGAGAAACTTTAATCCTGAAATGCTAGACAAACAACGAGTGCTAGCTATCACCAAGTGCGATATGCTGGACCAGGAATTGATGGATGAGATAGAACCCACTCTGCCACCCAACGTACCCCACGTATTCATATCGGCCATCACCGGTATGGGCGTATCTGTGCTAAAAGATGTACTGTGGGAAGAATTGAACAAGGAAAGCAACAAAATTGAAGGAAAGATAGAAAGTATAGCCCACCGCCCCAAAGACTTGAGCCACCTAAAAGAAGAATTACAGGATGAAGGAGAAGACGAAGATCTGGCTTATGAATACATCGATGAGGATGATGAGATAGAAGACTTGGAAGATTTTGAATACGAAGAAGAAGATTGGGAAAATGACAAATAATCCTTCCCACATCAATCAACATCATTTGTTGGAGTATGGCCTGCTGAACGCCTGCTCCAACATTTTCGCATTCAGTACTACGCGCCACGGAGGTGTGAGCCACGGCAATTACGCCTCATTAAACTGCACTCCCTATACGGGCGATGACCCTGATTGCGTGCAACACAATCTCTATCTACTAGGGTCATGGTTGCCACATCCCCCCAAAGAATTTATCATTCCCTATCAGACGCACGGTATCCGTACAGCTGTAATCGATGAAGCTTTCCTGCAAAGCAGTGCTGCCGGCCGCCACACATTTCTGCAACACACAGATGCAGTACTGACCCCCTTATCTGGCCTTTGCCTTTGCATCTCAACAGCCGACTGTATCCCTGTCCTACTCTACGACCGTACCCACCAGGTAATAGCCGCCATCCATGCTGGTTGGCGAGGAACGGTCAATGGCATAGTTCCCCACACGCTGCAAACCATGCAGCAGTTATATGGCACATGCGGAACAGACCTGCTAGCTGCCATCGGTCCAGGTATTTCACTCCCAGCCTTCGAGGTGGGAGAAGAAGTCTACGAAGCCTTTCGAACAGCAGGTTTCCCTATGGAGTACATCAGCCAATGGAAAGCCTCCACGCACAAATATCACATCGACCTTTGGGCAGCCGTCCGCCTGCAATTACAGGATTTCGGCATTCCTGACTGTCAGACAGAATCATGTGGCATCTGCACCTACAGCCAATATCACGATTTTTTCTCGGCACGCCGCCTGGGCATCCGGTCGGGCAGAATCCTCACGGGCATCATCCGGTATTGATGGCCCAAATTCTCTTCTCCCCCGCGCTAAGCTTTCCTTCCGGCAAACACTATGTATCCGGGGCGGAAAGTTATCCTTTCATCCGGAAGAACCCGCAGGAGGCGAGCGCATCACCGCACAGGAATTTCACCCACCGGCAACTGACGAACTGACAAACTGACGAACTGACAATTAAAAATCAGGTATACCACTTACTTCACCCTCCCCTTTATTTAGAGATTACTATATATATAAATATATATATATTTATATATATAGTAAATTATCTATACAGGAAATATTCCAACAATCAGTAAACACTAAAGGGTTCATTTTCGTTTGTCAGTTCGTCAGTTCGTCAGTTTGTCAGTTTAGTGTGAGAAATCACAGAGAGGTTATTCCTCTATAATTTTCCCTTCCCTCGCCTCACTGAACTTCTGCTTCATGGTGGGGTTCTTATAGGTCAGTTTCCGGATGGTGAGGTCTTCAGTGTCTTGCTGCGCCAAGCGGAGATTATTTTCTGAGCCCAAAAGGTTATCCTTTATCTTCAGCAGTTTGGCTATGGTATCGTCTATCTGCTTGATAGCATCATCAAACTTACGGCTAGCCAACTCGTAATGACGCCCGAACTTGGTCTTAAAATCTTCCAGTTTATGTTCGAAATTGGTTACGTCTACTTCCTTGCTCTGCGCCAGAATAAGCTGCTTCTTATACTCCAGACTCTTTTTAGAGGCCTGCACCAGCAGATTGATAAAGGGCACGAAGAACTGCGGACGGATGACGTACATCTTGGGATAAAGGTGAGATTTATTCACGATGCCACTGTTGTAGAGATCATTGTCGGCTTCCAATAGACTCACCAATACGGCAAACTCGCAGCCTTTCTTGCGGCGGTCATCGTCGAGTTTTTTCAGGAAGTCGTCGTTCTTATGCTTGGTAGCAGTAGTATCCATTTCATTCTTCATCTCGAACATGATAGAGATGTACTCGGTGCCATCTTCTGAATCGCGGAAGATAAAATCACCCTTAGTGCCGTCGGTGGCGTCGTTATCCTTGTCAAAATAAGCCTCGGGCATCATGGGACGAATGTATCGCTCGAACTCGATGCTGCAATGCTGCTCCAAGGTTTCGCCCACCATCTTAGTAGACATGCGCGTCTTCAAATCCTTATAATAATCCACCTGTTCCTGCTTCATGCGCAACTCGTCTTCGTGCCGTTTCAGCAAAGCTGCTTCGTGAAGCTGTGCCTCTCGTTTCTCCAACTCTACGGCCGTACGCAGGCGGTTGATTTCGGTCTCTTGGGTCTGCACCTGCTTCTGAGCCTGATTCTTCACTTCAAGCACAGCCAACTGTAACTGGTTCTGATGCTGGGCTATCACAGCCTTCAACTGAGCAATGTCCTGGTCTTTCTGCACCAGCGCCAGCAACAGTTCGTTCTGCTTCTGCCGCTCCATATTCTCCAATTGCGTTTTCAGTTGCTGTATCTCAGACTCTTTTTCGCTGCGCAGAGCAGAAAGTTCAGCTTCCTTTTCGGTACGCAGAGATGAAAGTGCCGTGTCTTTCTCACTGCGCAAAACGGAAAGTTCGGCTTCCTTCTGATGCTTTAGGCGATCTATCTCTACCTCCTTCGAGCCCAGCTCACGTTCCTTCTGAATCATCCGTTGCCTAAACTCCTGCTCTACCTTATTCTGCGCCAATTCTCGCTCGGCTTGGTATCGCCGGTGCAGTTCAGTCAGGCGACGGGTAATTTCAGCTTCAAACTCCACAGTCTTCACTTGGCTTACTATTGAAGCGTAGTCGGCCTCATCGACCGAAAACACGCTTCCGCAATGGGGGCATTTCAATTCTTTCATCTCTGTTCGAATATTTTATAGACAAGGTAAAATACAAAAATACGGAAATCTGTGTAACTTTGCCGCAAAAGAAAACAGTTTTTTTATGCAGATACTTTTAGCAAATGCCAAAATCATGTACACTGAAGCACAGCGTGAGCCGCTGAGCGAACCCTTGTTTCAATCTACAGCCCATGCATTGGCGGCAGAGATGTCGGCCTTATCAATAGAAGAGCTAGCCAAAGAGCTAGACTGCAGCCGGGCATTGGCAGCAGAAAACTGGCAGCGGTATCAAGACTTCTTCTGTACACCGAAACTGCCGGCTGTGTTGGCATATAATGGACAGGCATACAAGCATCTGAAGGCTGGTACGCTAGATGAAGAAGCATTAGAGTATGCACAGCAGCATCTATGGATTACATGTTTCCTCTACGGACTGTTACGGCCGCTAGATGCCATCGTACCCTACCGCATGGAGCACTGCGTGAAGCTGCCACTTACCGGCTTCAAGCCGATAAACCGCTTCTGGAAACCGCTGCTGACCGATGTACTGATAGAACAAGTGAAGGCCGATGACGGGGTGCTGGTGCACCTCTCTACCGAAGAATATGAGCATCTGTTCGACTGGAAACGGGTGAAGCAAGAGGTACGCGTGGTGCAGCCACTATTCTATGTGCGGAAGAACGGACAGATGAAGGTGCAGGCGGTATGGGCCAAGAGCTGCCGAGGGGCACTGACACGCTTTCTGCTGACACACCGCTGCACTTCACCCCAAGAACTGACGGCTTTCTGCTACGAGGGCTTTACGTATCAGCCACACTTGGGAGAACCGGACTTTCCGCTCTTTGTGCGCGACTTGTAACCGCATCCTCTCACCCGAATATTATCAAAAAGTATATCCTTTCTATCAAAATCTGTAAGCCGCAGCCTAAATCTTTCTTTTATTTTTGCCTACAGATTATTGTACTACCTTAAAAAGAAGAAAAATAGAAAGGATACCATGAAACAGAACTTTTTTGCGGTGGATCTGGGAGCCACCAGCGGACGCACCATTCTGGGCTCTTTTACAGAAGAAGGCATAAGTTTGAAAGAAATCAACCGATTTCCGAATCATCTCATCGAAGTAGGAGGTCATTTCTACTGGGATATCTACGCGTTATATCATCACATCATAGAGGGACTGAAGCTGGCCGCACAAGCGGACGAACCCATCACTTCTATCGGTATCGATACCTGGGGGGTAGACTTTGTATGTCTGGGAAAAGACGGACAGCTGCTGAGACAGCCTTATGCCTACCGCGACCCTCATACCGACGGAGCACCCGAAGCTTTCTTCAGCCGTGTGTCGCGCAGCGAGGTGTATGCCAAAACGGGCATACAGGTAATGAACTTTAATACACTCTTCCAGCTCGACACCCTGCGCCGACACCGTGACAGCGCGCTGGAGGCATGTCACAAGATTCTGTTTGTGCCCGACGCACTGAGCTATATGCTCACGGGCGAGATGGTGACTGAATATACCATTGCATCGACCGGACAGCTGGTAGATGCACAAAAACGGCGTCTGGACCCCGAACTGCTGCAGGCGGTAGGACTGACCGAAGAGCATTTCGGACGCTTTGTATATCCGGGCGAGAAAATCGGAGTGCTGACCGAAGAGGTGCAGCGGATTACCGGACTGGGAGCGGTACCGGTGATAGCAGTGGCCGGACATGATACGGGTTCGGCCGTAGCTGCCGTACCGGCAGTAAACCCGAATTTTGCATACCTAAGCAGCGGCACGTGGTCGCTGATGGGAGTAGAAACCCCGCACCCGGTAATCAATGCCGAAACGGAAAAACTGAATTTTACCAACGAAGGCGGTGTGGAAGGCAGCATCCGCCTGCTGAAAAATATCTGCGGCATGTGGTTGCTGGAGCGGTGCCGGCTGAACTGGGGCAATACCAGCTATCCGGAACTCATTGCAGAAGCCAATGCCTGCCAGGCATTCCGCAGTCTGATCAACCCCGATGACCCCTGCTTTGCCAATCCCGCCGATATGGAAAATACCATCCGTGAGTATGCCCGGAAGACCGGACAGCCTGTGCCCGAAACACGCGGACAGGTAGTGCGCTGCATCTTCGAAAGCCTGGCACTGCGCTACCGGCAAGTGCTGGAGAATCTGCGCTCACTGGCACCCAACCCCATCGATACACTACACGTAATAGGCGGAGGTAGCCGCAACGACCTGCTGAACCAGTTTACGGCCAATGCCATCGGCATACCCGTGGTAGCCGGTCCGTCCGAAGCCACTGCCATGGGCAACATTCTGATGCAGAGCATCGCCGCCGGACAGGCCGACAGTGTGGCAACCATGAGGCAGAATATCAGCAAGTCCATTCCACTGAAACGGTATGAACCGCAAGATGCAGAAACCTGGGCCGCTGCTTATACTCATTTTCTGCAAATTACCCAAGCTTAAAAATAACAACGAGAATCAAATAAAAAAACTTATATCCCTAATTTAAAAAAAGAAATATCATGAAAAAAGAAGAAATGGTACAGAAAGCCTATCAGATAGCTCAGGAGAGATATGCTGCTGTAGGTGTGAATACTGAAGACGTATTGAAAATCATGCAAGACTTTCATCTGTCGCTCCACTGCTGGCAGGCCGATGACGTAACAGGCTTTGAGGTGCAGGCAGGCTCGCTGACAGGAGGCATACAAGCCACCGGAAATTACCCCGGCAAAGCACGCAACATCGACGAACTGCGCGCCGATATTCTGAAAGCTGCTTCGTATATACCGGGCACACACCGACTGAACTTGCACGAAATCTATGGCGACTTCCAAGGCAAAGTGGTAGACCGTGACCAAGTGGAACCCGAACATTTCCAAAGCTGGATAGACTGGGGGAAAGAACATAACATGAAGTTAGACTTCAACTCTACATCTTTCTCTCATCCCAAATCGGGCGACCTCTCTCTATCGAACCCCGATGAAGGTATCCGCCAGTTCTGGATAGAGCACACCAAACGCTGCCGTGCCGTGGCCGAAGCCATGGGTAAGGCACAGAACGACCCCTGTATCATGAATCTCTGGGTACACGACGGTAGCAAGGACATCACCGTAAACCGCATGAAATATCGTGAACTGCTGAAGGATTCGCTCGACCAAATCTTCGCTACCGAATATGCCAACATGAAGGATTGCATCGAATCCAAAGTATTTGGTATCGGTCTGGAAAGCTATACCGTAGGCTCTAACGACTTCTATATAGGCTACGGTGCTTCTCACAACAAGATGATAACACTGGATACCGGACACTTCCACCCCACAGAAAGCGTAGCCGACAAGGTGTCTTCGCTGTTGCTGTATGTGCCCGAACTGATGTTGCACGTCAGCCGCCCTGTACGTTGGGACTCTGACCACGTAACCATCATGGACGACCCCACCCAAGAACTGTTCAGCGAAATCGTACGCTGCGGTGCACTGGACCGCGTACACTACGGACTGGATTATTTCGATGCTTCCATCAACCGCATCGGAGCGTATGTTATCGGCAGCCGCGCCGCTCAGAAATGCATGGTACGCGCCCTGCTGGAGCCGATTGCTCTCTTACGCGCCTACGAAGCAAACGGACAGGGCTTCCAACGGCTGGCTTTGCTCGAAGAAGCCAAAGCACTGCCCTGGAACGCTGTATGGGATATGTTCTGCCTGAAAAACAACGTGCCGGTGGGCGAGGATTTCATAGCAGAAATCGAAAAATACGAAGCCGAAGTAACTTCCAAACGCTAAGCAAATGAATGCACTGATTGGTCTTCTAGTAATAGCATTCGGAAGCTTTTGCCAGTCCAGTTCTTATGTGCCTATCAAAAAGGTGAAAGACTGGAGCTGGGAAAGCTTCTGGCTGATACAAGGCGTATTTGCCTGGCTGGTATTTCCGCTGCTGGGCTCGCTGCTGGGCGTTCCTCATGAAGGTAGCCTGACAGAACTGTGGAGTGCAGGCGGAGCGGGCATGAGCATTCTCTATGGTATCTTATGGGGCGTGGGAGGCCTGACATTCGGCTTGTCTATGCGCTATCTGGGCGTGGCACTGGGACAAAGCATCTCGCTGGGTACTTGTGCCGGATTCGGTACCCTGCTGCCAGCTATCTTTGCGGGCACCAACCTGCTGCAAGGTAACGGACTGATTCTTCTCTCAGGGGTATGCGTCACCCTGGCAGGCATCGCCGTAATAGGATATGCCGGAAGCCTGCGCGCCACAGATATGAGCAAAAACGAGAAGCGGGCTGCCGTACAGGAATTTGCCCTGACCAAAGGACTACTGGTAGCTCTGCTGGCGGGTGTGATGAGTGCCTGTTTTGCCCTGGGACTGGATGCCGGAACACCGATAAAGGAGGCTGCATTGGCCGGCGGTGTAGAAGGATTGTATGCCGGTCTGCCGGTTATCTTTCTGGTAACTTTAGGTGGCTTTCTGACCAATGCCGCATACTGCATTCAGCAGAATCTGGCCAACCATACCTTGCGCGATTATAAACAAAAGGGTGTGTGGACCAATAACCTGGTGTTCTGCGCATTGGCCGGAATCTTGTGGTACATGCAGTTTTTCGGACTGGAGGTAGGCAAAAGTTTCCTCACAGAAAGCCCCGTACTGCTGGCTTTCTCGTGGTGCATACTCATGGCACTGAACGTTACCTTCAGCAATATCTGGGGAATCGTGCTGAAAGAATGGAAAGGGGTATCGGCCAAAACCATCGGCGTGTTAATCACCGGACTGGCTATACTGATTTTCTCATTGGTATTCCCCAATTTGTTTTAAACAAAAAAAAGAACAGATAAACAGAATCGTATGAAATCAATTTTAGAAAATCGTCCGGCACTGACCAAAGAAATAGACAAAGTGGCCGAAGTGGCCGGATACTTGTGGCAAAAAGGCTGGGCCGAACGGAATGGCGGCAACATTACAGTCAACATTACCGAATATGTGGACGATGAAATCCGACAGATGTCTGCCATCAGTGAGGTGAAACCCATCGGCGCTACCCTGCCTTACCTGAAGGGGTGTTACTTCTACTGCAAAGGTACGAACAAACGCATGCGCGACTTGGCACGCCACCCCATGGAGAACGGCTCGGTAATCCGAATTCTGGACGACTGTGCCAGCTACGTCATCATAGCCGACCAACCGGTAGCACCTACCTCGGAATTGCCTTCTCACCTAAGTGTACACAACGACTTGCTGAAGAAGAATTCTCCCTACAAGGCTTCGGTACATACGCATCCCATCGAACTGATAGCCATGTCGCACAGTCCTAAATTCTTGCAAAAAGACGTAGCTACCAACCTGCTGTGGAGCATGATACCCGAAACCAAGGCTTTCTGTCCGCGCGGATTGGGCATCATTCCGTATAAATTACCCAGCTCTATAGAATTGGCAGAAGCTACCATCCAGGAACTGCAAGACTATGACGTGGTGATGTGGGAAAAACACGGTGTGTTTGCCGTAGACTGCGACGTGATGCAGGCTTTCGACCAAATTGATGTGCTGAACAAATCGGCCTTGATTTACATCGCTGCCAAGAATATGGGCTTCGAACCCGATGGCATGAGCCAGGAACAGATGCAGGAAATGACAGTAGCCTTCCATCTGCCTAAATAAGAACGACCGTTTTGTTTTTTTTAGTCAACACCTCAGCATTATCTAAGAATAATTCTCTATTTTTGTAGAAATATATGCTTAGAGATGCTGAGGTATGAATAAGGAGAACAACAACGGATTAGAATTTAAATACCTGATTGTAAATGATATGGATCGAAAATTCGGTCTATGGGTCAATACAGTGGGGTATCAGTCTATTCCTCCTAATTCACCCTACCCGCTCAAAGAACACCCTTCGGGATACTTTTTCAATGCCGACAAAGGAAGAATCTTACGTGAATATCAGCTGGTATACATCACGCAGGGAAGAGGATTGTTTTCCTCGGAATCTACTGCAGAAAAGCAGGTCTGCAAAGGCAGACTGATGGTACTGTTTCCCGGACAGTGGCACACATATCGCCCACTGCAACAAACGGGATGGACGGAATACTACATAGGATTCGAAGGCCCCTCGATCGATGCCATCGTAGGCAATGCATTCTTATCGAAAGAACAACAGATTCTGGAAGTAGGCATTCAGGAAGAATTGGTATCGCTCTTCAGAAGGGCACTGATAATTGCCGAAACCGACAAGACTTCTGCGCAGCAATATCTGTCGGGCATAGTGCTCCACATGATTGGTATGGTGCTCTCTATCTCGAAAAACAAAATATTCGAGATGAGCGACATTGACCAGAAAATAGAGCAAGCCAAAGTTATCATGAATGAAAATGTGTACGGGTCCATTGACCCGGAAGAACTAGCCATGCGACTGAATATCAGCTATTCCTGGTTCCGACGCATCTTCAAAGAATATACCGGTTATGCCCCCACTAAATATTTTCAGGAACTCAAACTGCGCAAAGCCAAACAGATGCTCGTAAGCACCTCACAATCGGTAAAGGAAATTTCTTATTTACTGAATTTCCAGTCGGCCGAATATTTCTTTGCCTTCTTCAAAAAACATACTGGACTCACTCCTTCAGAATACCGGTCTTACGGAAGAGAGGAGTAAAAAAGTTCCCCCCTACTGCACCGCTTATGACTTCTTCATCAGACAGCAACAGGGGGAAACGAACCGTTCTGTCATTCTCCGGCTTTGGCATCAGAGGCATCCGCTGTTTCCTCGGCATTCGCGCCCCGCTGATAGACCGAAGGAGCTACTCCAAACTGAGTCTTGAAACATTTGCTGAAATAGAACGGATCGTTAATCCCTACTCTATACGACACTTCGGACACTGTGAGATGCTCTTCTGAAAGCAGCAGTTCTGCCGCCTTTTTCAGCCGCATCACACGCAAATACTCATTCGGTGAATAACCGGTTACTCCACGCAGTTTTTTATAAAACACCGTGCGCCCCAGCTTCATCAACTGAGCAAACTCATCGACCGTAAATTCGGCTTTGGACAGATTTTGTTCAAGAACCACTGATAGGCGGTCGGCAAATTCCTTGTCGCGGTCGGTTACGCAAATAGCCGGACGCACAATACCAGGCTCACTGGAATACTTTTCACGCAACTTATCGCGCTGCTCTATCAGTCGAAACACACGAGTCAACAATAACTTCACACTGAAAGGTTTGGTTATGTAAGCATCAGCACCCATCTCGATTCCCTCCAGATGCTTGTCCGAAGCACTCAATGCCGTGAGCAGAATGATGGGAATGTGGCTAGTATGAAAATCACTCTTCAACTTCTTGGTCAATTCGAATCCAGTCATTCCAGGCATAAGCACATCACTGATTATCAAGTCTGCATCGAATGTCTTGGCTGTTTCGAGTCCTTCCCTGCCATTGGCTGCTACAGCTACATCAAAAAAGCGCCCCACCTCTTCACGTAAGAATTCTCGTATATCATAATCGTCTTCTACTATCAGCACCTTGCGTTTGTTCAAGGAAGACACAGTGTCGGAAGTTTCCAATGCAGGAGTATCTTCAGTAAGTTGCAGCAAATGATGTGGCTCATGGGCAGCATCTGTCAGCAACGCATTGCCTGGAATCAGAAAGTCCTTCTCTTCATATACGCCCTTATCGGTAGGAAGGCAAACTGTGAATACGGAACCTCCGCCTGCATTTTCATGATAGGCAATAGTACCTTTATGCACTTGCACCAACTCCTGGCTCAAATGCAAGCCTACACCGATGCTATCGCCCGAGAAACTGCTCTGCATGAAGCGCTTAAACAATTCGCCTTGCTTTTCCTTCGGAATGCCCACACCGGTATCAGAAACCTGCATCTGTAGAACCTTCTTCTGTTCATCTATCTCCACAGAAAGGAGGATGGTGCCACCAGAAGGAGTATACTTAAATGCATTCGACAGTAAATTATAGGTTACCTTATCTAAATACCCTTTATCAATAAACATTTTATACGATGGGGCAGAAGAAATAAAGCGGAAATTCATTTTTTTCTGTTCGGCTACATCATTGAAACTCAGAAAAATTTCGTAGAGGAAAGAGATGACATCGGCCTCTTCGAGCGACAGGGCCAACTTATTATTTTGCATCTTGCGAAACTCCAGCAACTGATTAATCAACCGCAGCATACGCTGTGTACTCTTATCCATCGTATTCAGCGGATGCGCCAATTCCTTGGGAATGTCGGTTACTCCCTTGATTTTCTCCAGTGCCCCCTGTATCAGCGTAAGCGGAGTACGAAATTCATGAGATATGTTTGTGAAGAATACCAGTTTATATTCCGTGAGTTGCTTCTCAACCTTGATACGATTTCGCAAACTGTTCATATTGCGCACAATACGGAAAGCAAAGTGTAAACCCGTCAAGAGCAATAACAGATAGACCAGCATAGCCCAGGTGGTCTTCCAAAACGGTGGTTCGACAACAATCTTCAGTTGGGTTTCGTCTGCATTCCAACTGCCCATTTCGCTGCAAGACTTTACATGCAGTACATAGGTGCCTGGCGTCAGGTATTTAAAAGTGGCAAAGTTCAAAGAAGAAGGATTGCTCCACTCCTTGTCGTAGTTCTCTAACCAATAGGTATACTTGGTATGACCGCCGTTGGCATAGTCGAACGTGGAGAAATCTATCAAAAAGGAATTCTGATAGTGCTTCAATCGAATTTCATCACTATAAGCCAGCGAACGTGTCAAGGGGGAGTCTTTCATTTGTGGAGACACCTGTGTACCGTTGATATATAAACTGGTAAAAACCACAGAATGTGATGGATGCATGCTCGATATATTATCGGGGTCGATAACCACCAACCCGTAATTGGTTCCAAAAAGCAAAGTTCCGTCTGCGCCCATACAGGAACTGTTTTCACCATAAACATTGCCCAAAGTATAGGGTGAGAAGAAATAGCTCTCCGAAAGACGGCTGTCGGGATTAAGTTTAGATATACCATACTCGGTAGCCACCCATAAATACCCGTTTTTATCTCCCTGGATAGATTGAACGATATCACCTACCATTCCTATGGAAGTGCCATAATGCATATACTTCAACGAACGGTAATTATCTTGCGGCTCGCATAGATTCAGCCCAGAACCGGATGTACCTACCCACATTCTACCTTCCGCATCACGGTAAATACACTTTATCTCATTGCTGCAGAATTTACCATTAGTATAACTGAACAAATGATAATTGTCGGCATCAGCTATTAAGGAATCTGGATGAAAAATGCAGATACCTTCACTGGTGCCCGCCCAAATCATACCGTTGGCATCTTCTTCTATAATGCGCACCATACGCAAGCCATAGGTTTGCTGCAAGAAATGACGAAAACGGTAAGTACCGTCGGGCATAGGTTGAGCCAAATCTAACCCACCGCCAAAAGTACCGATCCACATACGCCCTTTACGGTCACAGCAAAAGGAGAAAATATGGTTGTTGGACAGTGAATGCGCATCAGAAGCGTGTGAGCGATACCAGGTATCCCCCACCTTCAACCCATGACCGCGCGTGCCATACCATATCTTACCCTGTGCATCTTCCTCAAGGGCATATATATTGGAATGAAAATGCTGGCTGGATTTTTTCGTCAGTAAGCGGGCATCATAGGTATAGAGTCCGCCGGTACGGGTTCCTACACAAATGTCTCCGTTAGAGAGCTTGGTCAGCATACGGATGGCATTGGAACGGTCGAACAATTCCTTGTTCTCGGGATAAATGCGGGAGGTACCTTCATTCAATACAGTGATGCGAGACAGACCGGAAAACTCGGAAGCCACCCAAATGGCACCGCTGCGGTCTTCCATTACATACAGCAAAAAATCGGAACTGATATGGCTGCGGTCGTTGGTATTGGCTACAAAATGCTCCAGTTTGTCTTCCTGAGGATTATATACAAACAGTCCGTTTCCATAGGTAGAAATCCATATGAGATTACGCGAATCGTGTACAATGTGATAACGTTCATAATCGATATATCCCATCTTGTCTTCGGGTATAAGCTGGAACTGTTTCACCTGCTCCGTATCAGCAGTGACATACGTAATGCTGCCTGTATGATTGAATATCCAGAAATTGCCCCGATTATCGCAGATCACCTGGCCGTTCTGAATAGCCAGGCGTTCGTCCAGCTCTAGTTTTCCAGCCTGAAAATCATAGGCAAAGATGCCCCGACTGGTCAGAATCATCCAGCGTCCGTTCAAGAAAAACTGTCCGGTAATGGTCAGCTTGGCTGTCTTGTCTGGAAGAGAGGCCAGGACTGAAAACTTTTTCGTATCTGCCTCATAACGGCAAAGTTCTCCATGATGGGTAAAGAAATACATCTGCCCCTTATACAGCAAGGAAGAATAAAAAGACAATTTACGGTCTACTATCTGATACTGTCCCTTATAAAAGGAAGTCAGTCCTGCCTGAGTTCCAATCCAAATTCTTCCGTCGACATCTTCATTCACAAATTCCACCTGGTCGCTGGGTAAATTGCCACGCTCCACCTTAAACACTTGTGAAGCCATCTTTCCATCGGCCAGATGCTCCACCCTGCGGCATCCATTGCCCGAATGAAAAAGCCATACATCTCCATTCTTGGCCATAAAAATAGAAGAATAGTTTTGATTCAATTCACCGGTACCTGTGTAATCCACCAGACGAGCCCGCTGCAAATCATAGCAACTGTAAAGTTCGGGGGTGGTGTAAATCCACAGAAAACCGTTACGGTCTTCCGTAAGATACGATATGCGGTTATCTTTCAGCGATACTTCTTTCTCCGGCTGGGGCTGAAAATTCAGAAACGAATTTCCATCGTAACGAGACAGACCGTTCAAAGTGGCAAACCAAAGAAAGCCTTTCTTATCTTGATAAATAGATCGGATATTGTTATTGGGCAGTCCGTCACTGGTACGCATCTGAACAGAACGGAGTTCCAATGCAGCATGGACATCCAACACGGCAATCAATCCTAAAAAGAGAAACAAGAAGTGTTTTATCTTCATAATTAGACACAGATTATTTAATCAAGATACAAAGGTAAACAAGTTCGGTAAAAAAACGAAAGAAGGATAAATCAAAATGCACATTCCATCCCATATTTGGGGGCAAATGATGCACATTGATTATCCTTCTCACCTGTTCATGCTCCGGAAAAACAATTTTCCGGAGCATGAACAGGTGAGATTAGTCTCTCGTTTCGCCAAAGTCTGTTTGCTGACGTTCCACCTCTTTCAGTTTCTGTTCGTTGGCTACTTTGCTGCTACGTTCTTGTTCCAGGGTGGCAGAAGACCTCCGCTCTGTCTCTGGCTGTGAAGCCTGCCCTTTCATCAAAGCCTCTTCTGCGGGATGAAACAGCAAAGGATACATGGGAGAAACAGTGGTCAATTCCAATTCTCCACTGAGTGGCATCTGAGAACCTTCATACAGCACACGGGCTTTGACCTTGATTCTACCCGGCACGGTTGTAGACTGTATCAGAACCGGAGCAGCACCCCACTTTACCGGTGCTGGATTGGCCAATATACGGGTATCACCCAAGATACGCCCTTCTCCTTCTACCGAGAATTGAATGAAGTAGTTGTTCAAGTGTTTCACGTTGCCGTTCTTGTCGGTCACTTCGGCCACTACTGTTACAAAATCCGACCCATCAGCACGCAACTTCATGCCTTCATGGTCTACCCGCAAGCGAATCTGCGCCGGACGACGTGCCGGACAAACCTTGTGAGCAGCCACCACCTTGCCATCCATCAACCCTTCAGCCAGCAGAAACACTTCATCCGTTCTTTTCTTACCGGACAATTTTTTGTCTTCCATAAAATCGAAAGCATCCGTAAAGGTAATAATGGGCGAAGGCATACCTACTCTATCCTTATCTTTACGGTAAGTATATACTTTTCCGCCTTTATTTACCGTGAGACGCACCTCTTCGCAATTGGAATAGACGGTGACATCGCGGCTGGAGAAAGGAGTCATTTCATGGGCAATATATACCATAGGACCACTGTCGGCCAACGGATGAACGGCTTCCGGCGAACGCTGTGCCATAAACATATAATAGGCATATTTGGGCTGACGGAACACGTCGGCCAATCCGCCATAGAAAGGATCGGGATGATAACCACGCTGATGGTCGAATGAATGCCATAGGCAACCGCCTACATGCCAGGGAGACTCCTTGTACAAGCCGTCGTAGCACGTATAATCATAATAAGGAGAAGCGTAATGAGCAGCCTGTATCAGCATGGGCTGTTCGCCCCAGTTGCGCGCCACACGGCTGGGTGAGTTATGAGAATTCCAGTCATCTACATTGTCGCCCCATTCTCGTGTAAAATAAGTAATATCAGGACGACGCTTGGATACCTCCATCGGGTGATTGAACTGCACCGGAAAATACTGTGCTCCGCGCGCCCGTGTATCGCATCCGGAATAAGAAGAGCCATAAGGAAACTCTTCTTCTACTATCTCCTTGGCACGACCGGCAAAATCGGCCGGATACCACGTTTCATTCAGAATCGGTTCCCATAACCATACGCAAGGATGATTACGGTCGCGACGCACCATCTGACGGATATCGCTATAGACACGTTCTGCAAAAATAGGAGCTTCGTTCCAGAACTGCCAGCCCGGTGTGTTCACTATTACAAACAGTCCCAATTCATCGCAGGCATCCATAAATGCTGGGTCTTGCGGACAGTGTGCATTGCGAATCACCTCCAGCCCAAGGTCTTTCAGTTTCTTGGCATCGCGCCAGTGAATACTGTTGGCCACTGCATTGCCTACCACCGCATAGTCTTGATGGCGGTTGGCTCCTATCAACGGCTTACCATAAGGTTTGCCGTTCAGCCAAAAGCCATCCTTACCTTTGAACTCTATACTGCGGATGCCTACGCGCCGGTAATATCCATCCACTACGCGACCGTCGGCATCGTGAATCAGCACCTTCAATTTATATAAATAAGGTGCGGCAGGTGTCCACAACTGAGGTTGTTTCACCTTCATCTTTCCCCGAGAGGTCACCGCCGTTCCCCGTCCGACCGACAATTTGGATTGAGTGGTGGCCACCTCACGTCCGACACTGTCTACCAATGTATACACTACCCTACCGGAAAAACTACGGACACCATCATTACGAACATGTGTTTGCAGCAAGATATCGGCCGAGGTATCCGACACCCGGTCAAAAGCCACCAACAGACCTCCACCCGCCTTCTGATTCTCATAATTAGGATCGGTAATAAACACTTGGTTATGGGCTATCAGCCAACAGTCGCGGTAAATACCTCCGAAATACGTATAATCCAACACATCCTGAGGTTTACCTGGAGCATAAGTAGCATCATCACGATTATCGGCCCATACAGCTATCACATTATCTTCTCCCCACTTCACGACCTGCGTCATATCTACCGATACCGGCAAATATCCACCGTAATGTTCTGCCAGCAAACGTCCGTTCACATAGATTTTACTTTTCCCCATGATAGCCTCAAAGTGCAGGAACAGCTTTTTGCCCTTCAATGTTTCTGCCGGGGTAAAATGCTTGCGATACCACACCTCGCCCTGATAATTGATGCAACCACTGGATTCGGTAGGCAGATATTCTATTCCATTGGGCAAGGAAACCACCTGCCACGAACGGTCGTCGAAACCGCAGGCTTCTGCCCCTTCCATGCCGCCTTTGTAAAAACGCCATGCCGGATTCATGGAAAATACTTCACGTCCCGTATCGGGTAAACGAAAAAAACCGGCGGTGGAAAAGACCGGTTCATAGGCATTCGCCCAATATGCCATACATAGACATACAAGCTGGATTAAAAATCTTTTCATGTTATTTTTTCAATCAGTATTAAAATCAATGCACAAAAATACCCTATTCGTGTACAAAACAGAATAGAATATCGTACAGATACATGGATAAAACGGAATCCACCCCCTTAAACAACAAAAAACGAACAATTATAAATAGATATGCACAATTTTCCATGGTTAGAATGCCCGGTCTTCTTTACATTTGCAGCGGAAACAACAAAGAAATCTTTGCGAATCAATTATAATCAAACTAATAACTAACGCACCATGAAGAAAAAAAATCTATTCTTTTTCATCGCCGCCATTCTGGCAGGCTGCCTCTCAGTTCAAGCTGTCCGCGCACAGGAACTGCCCGACAGAAAAGAAACCTTGAATACGCTGGTGAAGGTAAATAAATATTTCATGAAGAAATATGCCGACTATACCATACCCAGCTTTTACGGACGTGTACGCCCCAGCAATATCTGGACTCGCGGAGTGTATTATGAAGGACTGATGGCACTCTATAGCATCTATCCACATGAAGATTATTACCGCTATGCCTACGATTGGGCCAACTTCCACCGATGGGGTATGCGAAACGGAAATACTACCCGCAATGCCGATGACCACTGCTGCGGACAGACTTATATCGATTTATACAATATTTGTCCGTCAGACCCCAATATGATACGCAACATCAAGGCAAGTATCGACATGGTAGTAAACACACCGCAAGTAAACGATTGGTGGTGGATTGATGCCATTCAGATGGGAATGCCCGTATTCTCCAAACTAGGAAAACTGACCGGCGAACAGAAATACTTCGATAAGATGTGGGAAATGTATGCCTATACACGCAATGTGGAAGGAGAAAAAGGCATGTACAATCCCAAAGACGGACTTTGGTGGCGCGACAAGGATTTCGATCCTCCCTACAAAGAGCCTAACGGCAAGAACTGCTATTGGAGCCGCGGTAACGGATGGGTATATGCAGCTCTGGTACGCGTGTTGCAAGACATTCCCGCCAATGAAACACACCGCCAAGATTACATCAACGACTTCCTGGCCATGAGCAAAGCCCTGAAAAAATGCCAGCGTAAAGACGGTTTCTGGAATGTAAGCCTACACGATGAAACCAACTTCGGCGGAAAAGAAACATCGGGCACCGCACTCTTTGTATATGGTATGGTATGGGGAATACGCCAGGGATTGCTAGACCGCAACGAATACTTACCAATCGCACTGAAAGCATGGAATGCCATGGTAAAAGATGCCGTACACACCAACGGATTTCTAGGATATGTACAGGGCACGGGCAAAGAACCCAAAGACGGACAGCCGGTAACTTACAACAGTGTACCCGATTTTGAAGATTACGGGGTAGGATGCTTCCTGCTGGCCGGTACAGAAATCTATAAACTCAACTAAACAAGCAGTTTTCAATTAGGATTTATATATATCAATACCATTTTAAGTAAAGTTAGAGTTAGTTAGCAGAAAGAGAAGGGTGTGTAGGTAACACACCCTTCTCCATTAAAGAAAAAAAACAGCAAGAACGATGAAAAGCAAATTGATGAAGTATGCATGCGGAATGGCCATACTCGCATGCGGAATGCCCTTACAGGCACAAAACAAGATATCCGCTCCCATGAAGGATGTCAATATGGTTATAGACAATACGTTGGACAGCCTCAACAAAGCACGTACCGCACGCCCGATAGCCGGTTCCAGCCGTAAGGGAAACCATCCGGTACTGTTCCTCGTAGGTAATTCTACGATGCGTACAGGAACTCTGGGCAACGGAAACAACGGCCAATGGGGATGGGGCTATTATGCCGGAGAATATTTCGACGACGAACAAATTACCGTGGAAAACCATGCCTTGGGAGGCACCAGCAGCCGTACATTCTACAACAGACTCTGGCCGGAAGTAATCCAAGGGGTACGTCCCGGAGACTGGGTAATCATAGAATTGGGACACAACGACAACGGGCCTTATGATAGCGGACGTGCCCGTGCCTCTATTCCCGGTATCGGCAAGGATTCCTTGAACGTCACCATCAAAGAGACAGGCGTAAAAGAGACTGTGTACACCTACGGCGAATACATGCGCCGCTTTATACGCGAGGTGAAAGCTAAAAATGCCCATCCTATCCTCATGTCGCTTACCCCACGTAATGCATGGGAAGACAAGGACAGTACCATCGTAACGAGAGTAAACCGCACCTTCGGCCTGTGGGCCAAGCAAATAGCCGACGAACAACACATACCGTTCATCGACTTGAACGACATCACTGCCCGCAAGTTCGAAAAATTCGGCAAGGAAAAGGTAAAATACATGTTCTATCTGGACCGCATACACACCAGCGCATTCGGTGCCAGGGTAAATGCCGAATCGGCTGCCGAAGGAATACGCAACTATCCCGGACTGGAACTGGCCAATTACCTGAAGCCCATTCCACAAGACACGGTAACCGGTGCGTCACGTAAAAAAGGACAACCGGTACTCTTTACCATTGGCGACAGCACCGTGCGCAACGAAGACAAGGATAAAAACGGAATGTGGGGCTGGGGAAGCGTCATTGCCGATGAATTTAACTTGAAGAAAATCTCGGTAGAGAATCATGCCATGGCCGGAAGAAGTGCCAGAACTTATCTGGACGAAGGACGCTGGGATAAAGTATACAATGCCTTGCAGCCGGGAGATTTCGTTCTCATACAGTTTGGACACAACGATGCCGGAGCCATCAATACCGGAAAGGCACGGGCCGAACTGAGCGGAAGCGGTGAAGAGAGCAAGGTGTTTCTCATGGAAAAAACCGGCAAATATCAGGTAATCTATACCTTCGGATGGTATCTGCGGAAATTCATCAGAGACGTACAGGAAAAAGGGGCAACTCCCATCGTACTGAGCCACACACCGCGCAACAAATGGAAAGACGGACGGATAGAACGCAATACAGAATCGTTCGGCAAATGGACGCGCGAAGCGGCAGAGGCCACCGGTGCTTACTTTATCGACCTTAACAAGATAAGTGCCGATAAGCTGGAAAAGAAGGGAATGAAGAAAGCGGCAGCTTATTATAACAGAGACCATACACATACTTCCTTGAAAGGAGCGCACATGAATGCCGAAAGCATAGCCAAAGGACTGAAAGAAACCGATTGTCCGCTGAAAGATTATCTGAAATAAGCAGACTCTCAAATACTGGATACAGGCTAACCACTAGAACCGGGGCAGATGTCATTATAAGGCATCTGCCCCGGTTGCTTTCATAGCTGTTCAAGTATAAAAAAGCATTCACCCTATATAAGAACTATAAACGGCAGTGCCGCTTGTATAAACGACAGCGCCGTTTGTATAAACGGCACCGCTGCTTGTATAAACGGCACCGCCGTTTATAGTTTCCACCTTCTATTCCGGAGTTTATCAGCAGGTTTCACAACTTTCTAAAGCCATCTGCTGCATAATCCTGAAGCAGTCAGGCTTTCTTATACTTACTCGCAAAACCAGCATTCACCACTCCTTTCACCGGTAAAAACAAAGCGGGTAATGTAGCATCCGCCACATTACCCGCACATTATCCATACAGATAAATCCTATCTGATTACTTCATCGTCTCAGCTCCTACGTAATAACCCAAGTTGGTACCTTGGTTATAACCGATGTTCTGCATCGCCTGCGACATATCATACGTATGGTCGGTCATCAAGTGACGAAGACGGTGCGTACTGGGATGATTGGTAGAGAAGATGTAAAGAGACTGATTGTCTGCCGAACCGAGGATTATTTCCTCACGGTAGTCACCCAGGAAGTCGCCATAATAACAAGGATTGTACTTGGTGCTGTGATTACCGTCGTTAGCACCGTAAAGGCCGAAATAAACCAGACGGTTCTTATTACTCTTTTCCACATCCGGATTGGCTGTATAGCTGGCTACACAGGCACGGTCGTACATTTCGCGCGTGGATTGTCCGCTCCAGTAGATAGCAGCATTATACATCACACCGCCACCGATACCCGTGGGGTATTTGTTGTCGACCTTGGCTCCGGTACCGCAGCTGTACATGCCCGACTGCAACGATGACCAGTATTCAAAATCCTTGTTTTCGGGGTCTACATCGGCCACGATACAACGGCCCACATCACCGTTCAATCCCTGACCATGACCGGCAATCAACGTACCGGTAGCTGCATCAATTACCTGGCAGGCATATCCCAACCCTTGCAGCGCATAGGTATTCTCTTCTTCAAAACAAGCCACAATCTGCAAGCCCGGACGGTCTTTAATAAACTTACCTACATACAGACAGTCGCCATGACCGTTGCCCGTACACCAAAGTTCTTTACCATCGTGGTCAATAGCAGCCGAACCATACAAAATCTCGTCTTTGCCATCGCCATCCAAATCGGCCACCCGGAAGGCATGCGAACACATGGCCAGCCACTTAGGGTCATGTTCTACGGTATCGAATTTCCAACGCACTTCCAATTGATTATTTTTGAGATCCAGTGCCCATACCTGCCAGTTCTTATACACGCCGCGGGTAATAATCAGACTGGGATTGGAAGTTCTGATTCCGGTAGCGGCATCGGGTACACCATCCAGATAAGCCACACCGATAAAGAAACGATCCATACGGTTACCGTAGTCATCGCCCCAATAAGTAGCCCAATACTGTGCCCGTTCCAACTTGGATTTATCTTCCTCGCCACGCGGAATGTTCGGAGTGCGGGTGATTTCCCTACCGTCGAAACCTCTACAGATGGATATATATTCAGGGCCTTCGAATATCAATCCGGCGATAGAGTTGATGCTGGCACCCGAATACCAACCACCGGTACCCTGTTCACGGGTGCGGTAATCGTTTACATGGCCATTGGCATCGGTAATTACCTTACCGTCGGCAAACTTGGTACCTTCCGAACTGCGGAAAGCGAGTTCACAGAGGCCGTCACCATCAAAATCATACAACACAAAAGAAGTGTAATGTGAGCCCGAACGGATATTTACGCCCAAGTCTATCTGCCACAAGAACGTACCGTCCAGCCGGTAAGCCTCCAGCAGCGTGGTTCCGTTGTGCCAGCCTCCTTGGTTAGCTCCGTCATACGGTTCACGTTTCAGCACGATTTCCAGCTGGCCGTCGCCGTCCAAATCGCCCAACTGGGCATCGTCTGCCTTATAAAGCAGCGAAGGGTCGGGCACATTGGTGTTCAACTTAATTTCTCGGTAGAATTTCTGTGCCATCTCTGCCGTAAACGTATACTCGCAAAGTTCTTCTTCCGCCCCGTTGGCACCTACCGATGTAACCCGGTAACGGTTGCTGACTTGCGGATTGATAGTGGCATCCGACCAGCAGGAAGCGTTCGTAATGGGCTGTTCATTCAATTTTACTTCAGCTCCCCCATCTTCCGACTTATAGATATTGAAAGCTATATTGTCGGGGTCGGTAAGGAACATACGCCAGCTGATTAAAGCGGCCGAGATACCGGAAGCATTGTGGGCATCCGACTTTGCCTTGGCGTCATAGCTTACCCACATGGCGCGGTCTTTATAGTCCTGTGCAGTGGGGAGCTCGGGCAGGGGCTGCTCTGTCTGAGCACCCCCACCCTCGCCGGGATTATCAATCAATTCATCGTTGTCTGAGCAGGCCAGCATACCTGCCATGATGCAGGCTGCATATAAATAGTTCGTATATTTTCTCATGGATAGGATTCTTTTAATTGTTACCATACATAATTACCATCCCGGATTCTGTGTCAGGTTAGGATTCTTGGCGCATTCGGTCTGAGGAATCGGGAAAAGATACATTTTGTCGTTCCACTGGCGAGGCACCGATACACGGGTGTAAGAGAAGGACTTGTCGGGATTCATCGTAATCTTCATCTGGTCGATAGAAGTAAAGAATTTATCCCCTTCTTTCCAGCGGCGCACATCCCAGAAGCGATGGCCTTCGAAAGCCAGTTCCACCATACGCTCGTTCTGGTATTTGGCCCACCATTTTTCTGAGTCCATACCTGCCGGAAAGTCAGGCATCTTACTGCGTTGGCGGGTCTTGTTCACAAAGGTATTGGCCGGTTGCGGGAATTCACTATCATTCTTGTAGGCATCGTTGCCGAAGTATCTGAACAGGGCTTCCGCATAGTTCAGGTAGAATTCTCCCATACGATACGTAATCCAAGTATGGTAAGCCGTAGTGGGTTGTGCATTCGTAGTATTGATGGCACTCTGGCAATACTTCTTCAGGTAATAGCCGGTAGGCGTACCTCCGGGCAGCGGCTCTGCGTTGGCACCTCCCTGATAAATCTGCAACCCGCCTTCATCGGTATTCCAATTGGGCCACTTGACATCGCCGTTCTTGGCAATGGTGGCGTAGAAACGCGGGTCGCGACCTTCATAATTAGGTTGTTCGTCGTTTTTGTCTGGACGTTCACCGGTTTTCTGGAATTCATACGCATCCACCAACGTCTGCGTGGGGCAGTTGCCTCCCTTGCAGTTTTCTAAACCGATGGGGAAGTTGTTCTTCTCAAAGGAATTGTTGGCACGATTGGCACGGCAGGCAAAGATAATCTCGTCGATGGCTTTCTTATAGCTGTCGGCAGCCCACAACATCTCATATTTATCAATCAATTTCATGCGCGCAGCCTCGCACACTTCAATCAGTTCCTTATGAGCCTGGGCAGCACGGTGCCACAGGTCTTTATAGCCTTCTGAGCCCTCAGAATGAGGATTGAACAGCGGACTGGCGGCATAAAGTGCCGTACGGGCCTTCAGTGCCAGCACTGCCCGCTTGTTGGCACGTCCTGTTTCAGCAGCCTCACCCGACGGAAGCAAGGTGCCCAAATCATTATAGTCGGGAATAATGAGATCTTTGATGGCATCGCACTCACCGATAATCCAGTCGAACACTTCCTGCACTGGCTTGCGGGTCAATGTATTGGCTTCAGAAGCAGAAAGCAGGTGGTCGGTAAAAGGAATATCGCCATACTGACGCGCCAGATTGAAATAGAAATAAGCGCGTAAGAAACGAACCTCATACTGATAATTGTTGTAGCGGTTCATTTCCGCCTTATAGTCGGACAACTGTTCGTATTCTTTAAACTCCAGTCCGGTGAAATTCTCCAGATAATCGTTGCAGTTGGCAATGGCCTTATAGCTGGCATTCCACACACTGCTTTGCGCATTCACCGGACTCCACACACCGTTGTAGAAATACTCGATGGAATTTCCGGTATAGGCATATTGCGATTCATCGGTGGCAGAACCCATCACAGCACCGCTGTAATTGCCAAAATCGGCATCCAGCGACTGATAGATATTAGATACCAGACCGCCCACGTCATAGAAAGTACGTTTCACATAGTCGGCATCGTAAGGATTATATTCCGAATAGTCCATTTGATCGGCACAGGCAGACAATGCGCAAATGCCCAGGACGCCGTATATCAATTTATTCAGTTTCATTCTTCAAATAGTTTATTTACATGATTAAAAACCAATCTTCACACCTACCACTACACTCTTGGTCAGAGGGTTGGTGGTTCCCAAAGCCTCGGGATCGGCCACATCGATGTGATCGAAGCAAAGCAAGTCTGTACCGCGCACATAGAGCGTAGCGCTTCCCAGCACCTTCGTTTTCTTCACCAGCTGTTCGGGGAACTTATAATACAATTCCACATTACGCAGTTTCAGGAAAGAACGGTCGGCCAGCCACAACGTACTGTTCTGATAGTTGTTGGCATTGCTCTGAGAGCTCAGTCTCGGATAACGGGCATCCGGGGTATTCTCAGTCCAACGGTTTTCGTAATAATGCGTAGAAAGGTTGGTGTTGTTAATCAAAGGCCAGAACATGCTCTTGGTGTTCAAGATAGCCGAATAACGACCGGTTCCCTGGAACATGGCATCCACGCCCAAGCCTTTCCATTCAGCTCCCAGGTGGAAGGAATAATAGATTTCGGGGGCCGTGGCACTGTAGCCGATGGCGGTAACGTCGTTGCCATTGATCACCTTATCTCCATTCACATCCACATACTTGATGTCGCCCGGCACTACAGTAGAGAAATTCTGCGGATAGCTGGCTTCCACCTCTGCTTTGTCGGCAAAGAGTCCGTCGGATACCAGACCGAAAATCTGATTCAGGCGATGACCCGTACGACGCAAGTTACCGTACAGGCGAGGTTCTTCCATCTGTTCCTTGATTTCATTGCGAGTGAAAAGGAAGTTGGTACCTGCATTCAGTTTCCAGTCACCTATCCGCTTGGTGTAGTTCAATCCCATTTCCACACCCCAACTGTCTACGATACCTGCATTCTCGTACGGAGCATCCATACCCAATACAGAAGAATACAGTCCGTCGGTAGCCACCCAGATGTCTTTTCTGCGCTGATAGAATCCTTCCACATTCACATCCAGGCTCTTGAACAGAGTAGCGTCCAGACCTACGTTGTACTTGAAAGCTTTCTCGTGCGTAGAATTGTAAGAAGCCAGACGATTGATGTAAGTGCTTCCGAAAGAAGATTCATAGCCGGCATCGAACAGGTAACGGCTACCTGTGGTGGTATAGATTTGTTCCCAGTAATTATATACATTGTTGCTGCCGTCCTTAGGCAGATAATCGGCATTGATGACACCGAACGAAGCACGCAGTTTCAGAAAATCAATCCAGTTGACATTCTCCATGAACTGTTCTTCCGACAATACCCAAGCGGCAGACAGTGTAGGAGAGAAAGACCACTTGTGTCCCGGAGCCAACAGATTAGAAGCCGAACCTACCAAGGCCAAATCTGCGTAATAGCGGCGGTTGTATCCGTAGTGGGCAAACCACGATACATTCTGGCGGTAGATGGAGGTATTGACTCCATAGCTGTCTTTGAACTCGTACTCCCACTTCAACTGTGAATATACGTCGTGCTTGCCGAAACTACGGGTATAGTCAAATCCTCCGGAGAAATTAAACTGACGGGCCCACTGGTTGATGTCGGCACCTGTAGCCATTTCGCCCTGCGTACCTCCGGTTACCACCGTATAGGTAGGACCTCCTGCACTGGCATCCTGCCAGTTGGCTGTATAGCCTTTATAGGGGAACGTACGGCTGTGGTCTTCCCAAATGGAAGAGTAGTTATCGTAGGCCAAACGGAAATGGGCACCCAATCCCTTCAGCAAACCGGACAGATCTTGCGACAATGTTAAATCAGCCAACAAGCTGCGGGTATGCCCTTTACTGTAGGCTGCACCCTGCGACAAGGCCACCGGGTTCATGGTGCCTGCCCAAGTAGTGCTGCCTCCCCAAGTACCGTCTTCCGTGCGAACCGGAAAAGCAGCCGAAGGAAGCGAATAGACCAAATCCCATAAATCAATGCTGGAAGTGGCCGGACGGCTCGATTCAGAAAGCGTACCTAGCAAATTAAGTTTCAACTTGGTGGTACTGGTCAGGTCGATATCCAGGTTGGTGCGCAGATTGGCACTGGAGTATTTATCCTGTGTGGAGTAGCCATCATTCATACCGGTGTTTGCTACAAAACCTTTATCGGTAAGCAATCCCAGCATGGCGTAATAGCGGAATTTCTGTCTGCCACCGATAAACTCTATGTTGTAGCGATTAGACACTCCATGATTACGGAAAGTCTCATCAATCCAATCTACATTCGGATACAGATAAGGCAACATGTTATTGACATTATGGGCCACACCGTCTACTCTGCCGTAGCGGAAGGCATCAATCTCATTCTGCGTATAGCGCGGTGACAACCCTTCATAACCACGTGCTTCGTTCATGGCTTCTGCATACACAGCCGCATCTACAAACTCCGGACGGCGCGACTGGAAATTAATCACATGGTCGTAAGAGAAGTTGATTTCACTGCTGTTGTACTTGCCTCGCTTCGTAGTAATCAGGATGGCACCGTTGATACCTTTATATCCATACAAAGCTACGGCAGCCGCATCTTTCAATACAGATACAGAAGCCACTTCTTCCGGCGATACCAGACTCATGTCGCGCTCCAGACCGTCTACCAACACCAGCGGAGAACTGCTGGAAAGGCTCTGCAATCCGCGAATGTAGAAAGTAGGGTCGGTGCTGGAATAATTGCCGGCATTCTGCAGGGTCATCAAGCCCACTCCTTGTCCAAACAACGTATTGGAAATGTTTTTAGAAGTCCGGTTACTGAACTCCTCATTGTTTACGGTAGAAATGGAAGCCGTGGATTCATGGCGGGAAAAGAGGCGTTGCACGCCTACATCCACCGTAGCTGAATCCTGGGCCAGTTTTCCGTTATCATTTATGTTTTGGGCGACCGACGGCATACCGAAAGCTGCCATCAGAGCCAATACCCATAGTTTATTATTTTTCATATCAGTGTACTAATGTCTATTATACTCATGTTCACATTACCAACCGGGATTCTGAACCAGTCCATATCCCTTATTGACTTCTGTCTGCGGGAAAGGTGACAAATACCATTTGGGATCAAATCCACGGGTCCACCATACACGCTCGCGGTTGTGAAGTCTGAACTTTTCATATTCAAACTCAGAGGGCTGAACGGCACCTTTGTTTTTACCATTTTCATCGGTACCTTCTCTCCAGGGTTTCTCCAGACGCGAACCGTCGGCAGCCAGACGATAAATCAACAGACCGTGCAACGGAGTTTCAAAGCGGTCGGCGCGTTTGTAGCGAATCAGGTCGAAGTAACGGCTGTCTTCCAGTCCCAATTCACAGGCACGTTCGCGCAAAATTTCTTCCAGCAATACCTCCTTGTTGGCGGCAGCTTCCGGACAGAACGTTTCCAATTTGCCCAAGCCTACACGAGCGCGGACTTTGTTCACCCACTCCAGTGCAAGCGAGAAATTGTTTTCTGCTTGCAGCAATGCTTCGGCATAAGTCAGATAAAGGTCGGACAGACGCAACGCTACCCAATGGATGGGCTGACGCTGGTAGTCGCTGGCGCTGAGGTAGTATTTCATATTTTCATAACCGGTGGCATAGCGTCCGTTTTCCAGTTTGGAATTGGTACCGGCATCCGAACCGCCTACCCACAATTCATAGCTATCACCGCTCATATTGGGTGAAGACCATCCCAAGTTTTCGGGTATGTTGTTCACAATCACCGATTCATACAGACGAGGGTCGCGCGTCAAATCGAAGTTCACCAATGACTGACCGTCGTCGGCCAGAGAGCCTTTGAGGAACATCTCATTCAGGCGGCCTTCTGATTCTGTTTCATCCCAATTAAACGGACGGCCGTCTTTCCAGGGGAACATTTCCACATACTCCTGGGTCGGGGTGTAAGAGTTACGTCCGTTATCGCACCAGGTACGCCAGATGTAGGTAGTAGAACCACCCGGCCGTTCGTATCCAGCCACGCGAACGGAATGCAATACCTCGGGACTATCCAGATTAATGTACCCCATTCGATAAGCATAACGATACTCGGTAGGTGTAGGGTTGTTGGATTCTGCATAGTTCAAGTCGTAGAAGCCTTTAGACTCAATGGCCTGGAAAAGGGTGCGGCAATGCTTCAGGCAAGTAGCCCACAACTCATCGCGCTTGCCGCCATACCACACCAGATGGTTCTGCTCGGCTTCACTGTGTCCGCCGGCATAGCCCTTGGTATCGTTGAACAGCGGAGAAGCGGCAAACTGCCATAACTTACAGCGCAAGGCCATGGCACCGGCCAGCGTCCAGTGACCGCTGTCGGAGGTAAAGTCAGCCCCTTGGTAAGCCCACTTCAAAGCACCGGAATTGATAGCCTCTTCCAGCAACTTATCCATGAAATTCACGGTTTCTTCTACCGTGGCACGCGGCAGATTGTAACTGCCTTCTGTACCGGTGAACGATGAAGTAACCAGCGGCAGACCGCCGTAATGGCGGAACATATCGAAATAACGGGCAGCAATCAGACACTTGGCCTCGGCCTTCATCTGTGCCTTTTCTTCCTCGCCCATACCGGGTACGCGGTCGATATTCTCCAGCAACAACCAGCACCAGCGAACCGTTTGCCACACCACTTCGCGCGTATAGCCGAAGATATCGCCACGTTTCCCATAGTTGGCCGTGTGCGTACCGCTGTAATAGCTGTTATAGATAGTGGTAGCCGAATAGTGCAGCTGCCAGCAATCGGTCAGCGCATCGAACTTACCCGTATAGGGGTTGGATGAATCGGGAAAATCATCCAAATCGGCATTTACATAAGGCAAGCCGTAATACTGACGGCTGTAGCAGGTAGCCAGGAACTGGCGGGTATAGATGGCACTGTTGAAGATGGTATCTTGTGTAGCCGTACCACCCGGAGCCTTTTCCAAAAAGCTGTTGCCGAACTTAATCTCGTCTACGCAAGAAGAAGTTCCCAGGCAGAGTGCTCCGCCCATCAGGGCACCGACCATCCATTTATATCTTTGTTTCATAACTGTAATCTGTCTTTAAATCTGTTTTAAAATCCTACTTTCAAACCCAAGGTATACGTCTTGGACAAGGGGTAAGACGGTGCATTGCTGGCTCTGGCCTCAGGGTCGCCCCACAAATACGGAGTGAAAGTCAGCAGGTTATAGCCACTCAATGACAACTGACACGTCTTCATACCCAACTTCTTCATCCAGGGGAACTGGAAGTTATAGGAGATGGTCAATGTCTTCAGACGCAAATACTTGGCATCCTGTTCATACAGCGTACAAGTGGCGTAGTTGTTGTCGGCATGGTCTTGCGTGGCACGAGGATATTTGGCACTCTGGGAAGGATTGTCTTCCGTCCAGGTGTTGTCCAGGTGATAGGCCAGCAAACCACCGGCATTGTTGCCGGCACTGGAAACGAACGGCCGGCGGAACACATCTGAAATCATACGGCTCACGTTCCAGGCACCGGTCCATTGGGTATTCACTTCCAGATTCTTCCAGGAGAAGCCCAGGTTCAGACCCACCATGTATTCCGGGTCGTCAGTATAGCCATAGTCACGGCTCATATCGTTGGAGTCGATTTTACGGTCACCGTTCAGGTCGACAAACACGGCATCACCGTTCTTCAAGGCCACAGAGTGTTCGGGGAACGGACGGTGGAAAGTCTGTTCATACAAGGCCGGTGTCTGCTCATCGTAGTAACGCCAGAACACGTATTGGCTGCGTGCGCCGATGCGGTGTCCTTTTTCATACAGGTAATTCCACAGTTGGGGAGCTTCGCGCTTCTCTACGATTTCATTCTGGTTATAAGAGAGGTTGGCACTTACCCAATAGCGGAAGTCATTGCCAATCTTGTCGTTCCATTTCATGGAGAGTTCCCAACCCCAGTTGTTTACCTCACCCATATTGGAATAAGGCTGGGCAAAACCCAGGATGCCGGGTGCCATGCCGTCTTGCAGCAGAATGTCCCAACGGTTTTCGCGGTAATACTCTACGGTGGCCGACAGACGATCGTCCAGGAAGTTGATGTCGATACCATAGTTCTGCTTGAAGGCCTTTTCCCAAGTCACCGAAGCATTGTTGATGGCTTTCTCATGGGCACCCTTGCTGATGGTAGATACCGTACCGCCCGCACCGAAGATGTAACCGTAACTGGAGTCTACTCTGTTGTTGCCATAACCGGAGTTGCTTACGCCGCCGTCGCTGTTGGGCACATACGGATTGGCGGTATACATAAAGCGGCTTCCGCCGATTTTGTCGTTACCCACCAGACCGAAAGAGGCACGCAGTTTTAGGAAGGTAACCCACGGTTTCAGCGGTTTGAACCAGCTTTCCTCACTCATCACCCAGCCCACTGATGCAGCCGGGAACAAGGCGAAGCGTTTGTCGGGGGCAAAGTTTTCGGAACCGTTATAACCCATGTTGGCCTCTACCAGGTAGCGGTTCTTCCAGTCATACGTCACACGGCCCACCAAACCCACGTAGCCACGGGGAATATCGGAATACGTGCTGGGGTAATACTCCTTAGACTGGTTATAGAGCAGCAAGGCACCCACCGTGTGGTCGCCAAACGTGCGGTTATAGTTCAAGCCGGCTTCCATGTACCAGTTACGGGCTTTTCCGCGAGATACGCTGTAGCTTACGTTGGTATATTTGCTGCCGTCTATCGGACGCAAGCCTACACTACCATCATCCTGCAGCACAGGAGTATAGGTTATATCCGTACCGCCCGATAAAGTCTTATAGACCGAGAACGAGCTGTTATAAGACCCTTTAATCTTGAACGAAAGTCCCTTCGTGATGAAGTCCAGCTTCTGGCTCAAGATAAGGTCGGCATTCAGCGAGTTGTTGTTGTTATGCCTTGCACCGCCACCGTAATAGGTAAAAGGGTCGGTATCGCCCACAAACGGCAGGTTCAAACCGTCGGACTGTGCTTCCGTGGTGCTGTACACCAGTTTGTTATCGATAAATCCGGCACTTCTGAACGGAGTGGCGTAATAGATGTTTCTAATCAGACCGCTGGATTTCTGACTTGTCTTAGGACTTTGAGAAGTATTGACATTACCGGCCACGTTCAATGAAAGCGTAGTGGTCTTGGTCACATCAATATCCAAGTTACTGCGGTAGTTGAAACGGTTGTACTGATAGCTGCTCTTATAAGGAAGGTTGAATTCATTGAACAGACCTCCCTGGGTATAGGCACCGGCCGAAATGAAGTAACGTACCTTCTCTGTACCACCGGATATATTCAAGTTGTGCTGTGTCTGCAGGGTGGCATCCCCCAAGATATAATCCACCCAGTCGTGACTGGGGAAACGGATGGGGTCGGAACCGTCCTTGAATTTCTGTACCACCCTATCGTCGAATTCCGGAGTCTTACCATCATTGCGCTTCATCTGGTTATGAAACATGGCATACTCGTAAGAATTGGCAGTCTCAATCATCTTGGTAGGCATCTGTACAGAAGCCGATGTGGTGAACGAAATATGTGCCTTGCCTTCCTGGCCACGCTTGGTAGTAATCAGGATAACACCGTTGGCACCCCGCACACCGAATACAGCCGTAGCCGAAGCATCTTTCAAGATAGAGATAGACTCGATTTCGTTCGGGTCAATATCATTCATGCTGCGCTCCACACCGTCTACCTGCACCAGCGGCTTGGCATCACCCCAAGTGGCCTTACCGCGGATATAGATTTCGGCGGCATCGGCACCCGGCTCACCGGATGTCTGTACCGTGGTCAGACCGGCCATCTGACCTCCCAGCACATTCGATACAGAACCGATGGAAGTACGGGTCAACGCTTCATTCTTCACACTGGCCACTGCACCGGTCATCGTTACTTTCTTCTGCACACCATAGGCCACGATTTCCACTTCCTGCAGAAGGGTGGCATCTTCCTGCAGAACTACTTTCATATTGTTTTTGGCTGTCACCACCTGATCGGCGTATCCAATGAAAGACACCTTCAGTTTCGCTCCAGCCTTGGCATTCAGTTTAAACACACCGTCTATATCGGTGATGGTACCTATTGTGGTACCCTCTACCAATACATTGGCACCAATTACCGGCTCGCCTGTTTCATCTACCACTACTCCCTTGATGATACCCTGCTGCTGCACCGTTTCAACGGCTGCCACTGCCTGGCTCTGGCCATTGAAGGCAGGTACCATAGAAAAAGAGAGAAACAGCACGGCTGGCAATGTGACTCCTTTTATAAAATTTCTCTTATTCATATTGTTAGTTTTTCATGTATAAGTAATAGAATGAGACTTATACTACCTACTGATTAAAATGCGAGCATCATACGGAAATAACCGGCTCTGGAACCACGTTCACAAATAATGGTATAACGTCCACCATCCATACCGTGTGTCCACTGGAACGTAGCAGAACGCTGTGTGCTGCTCCAAAAATGATTAGTAAGAGCATTAGCGTCTACAGAAGTCATTTCATCGCCCGAAACTTTCAACAAATTAGGATTGATAACGCCCAATGCCTTGGCCACAGTATCCCAGCACATGATAGAAGGCAGATACCAAGGAGTGGTAACAGCCGGTACAGGTACTTCTTCACGATAAGCCATGATATGCTTATAGGCCCAGTCGCAAGTAGCCGGCTGGCCCATGCCTTCATAACACATGGTCAGCAGTTGTGTATTGTTATAACCCATCAATGCAGGGAATACTTTAGACGCATCATTCTTATTGGCATCGCGTTCCGTATTACAGCCCACAAACTTGTCCATCCAAGCTTCTTCTTTCGTAAACCAATCTGAATAATTTCCCTCCTTACCCGAGTGGAACATATGCGTAGCATAACCCTCCACTACGGAGTTTTTCAATGACAATACCAATCCGTGTACACAAGCCGGATAATCGCGACGCAAGGCATCATTGGCTTCGGTATTGTTACCCGGATGCGTAACCGAGGGCTGAGGATTGCCTACATGGCATACAATACCGATGGCATTTTCCGGTACAGTTTCCACATCTTTAGACACCAGCTTGCCGTCGGCACAGAAATAGTCGCCCACCTGCAAAGCGTGTTCTATCTTGCTTTCATCCTTGATAGTGTACAGCTTGGCCGTTCCCGATTCCAGCGTACCTTTGGCTTCGTATTCCATTTCACCCACTCCGGTGTATGTACCCTTAATGGTAAATTCCTTGTTCGGATTTACCAGGAAGCGATAGGTATCGGTAGATTCCTGATAGTAGGCAGTAGCAGCGGCATTGTTCAGCGTAAAGGAACCGGCCTTGAGCGGAAGCTGATAATCGGCTACTTCCACATTGGTAAAGTGATACGTCAGTTTCGGCATCTTCACCACAGCCAATGCCATTTCGTGTTTCATGTCGAAAGCTATCTGTCCTTTCAGACGGTCGCCTTTCACAGTACCCACACTGGTCATCAAGTCGTACTTGGTATAGTCGCCTTCTCCCTGATTAGCACCCACCGTCCACTTAGCCACGTAAGCTTCAAAAGGCTTGGCACTGGTAGCATCGAACTGCACATTCTTATTGTAGGGATAATAAGCATAGAACTGCATTTTCTGGAACTGAGAACCCTTGTATTCGATGGGGTCGCCGTCGTCGGTCAGTTCCCATACACCATCCTGCAGGGTGAACTTGCGGTTATTGATGTCAGAAACCACCGCATCGCCACGCACGGCAAAGATACCGATTTCGTCACCGTTGGTAAAGCGGGTGGTATAGCCCGATTCCACCGCACGGGTGGCACCGTCAGCATGGGTAAAACCTTCATCGGTTACACTGATCTGGAATCCTTTCAGAGCATCCTGGTTGTCCAAGGCTGCTTCCTCATCCTGAGAACAAGAAGCCAGCAATGCGGCTCCGGCCAGGAAGAACATGGATATATAGTTATTCACTTTCATAAAAATTCTGTTTTTAATATTAGCAATCAATCTGTATAAAAATTAGCCTTTTATTTACCTGCCGGTTTCGGGGTAATGGTCTCTTCGGTAATGTTCCAGTCGGGATTACCTACATCGGTTCCGGTATCAGCCAAGCCCGGGTCGGACGTCATGGGGTCGTTATCCTGGTTGTTCCAGCCGTTAATCTGGGTTTCTTCTGTAATAGTCAGCTGATATTTGTTATCGGTATACTTATTGGCTTTGATGATGTAATTATAAGAATAGCCGGATTTCAATTCAGTGAGGTTGGCAAATTCTGCTTCATACAAATAACCGTTCATGCGAGCCTGGATGGTTACCTTATCCTGCACCTGCTGAGGCAGCAGAATAGCCTGGATGGTGTAGTTGTCGGCCTCGCCCACATTTTCCCACAAGATATCGTCCTCGGCAGTCACCGGTTCTTCGCTTACGGTAGTTTCTCCGGTAGCAGGATTAAAGGTACCCTGATTCTTCACACCAATCAGGTAGCAGGTAATGTCGTTCAGTTCTACCCCCTCGCCTGCCTGGAACTGGATTTTAATGCGGCTCATCACATGATTGAAAGCCAGCTTTACATTGGGATTCTGTGAAGTGGCCTTGCCCGTGGCATACAGATAATCTATCTGCGCGCGGTCTTTGGCAGTGGCCTGGAACGGACTGGCTGTAGATACCTCTACCGGCGACAACTCTTCGCCGGAATTTCCCCGGAACGGAGCATAAGCCACTACATCATACTCGGCTGAGCCCAATACCCAGATCTCTCTAAGGGTGCCTTCCTTAGCTTCAAAACTACCTTCTCCTTTATAAAGGTAATTCACATTCGTCTGATTGTCTCCGCAAGTGATACCTACTGAATCACCTACTTCCCAAGCAGTTTCCGTGGCACGAGTCAAAAGCTCGCTACTCTCATGATTGTTAATCACTGCACTGAAAGAAACCTTCGCTCCGGCATCACCCTCAAATTTGATGTCAGACTCTTTCAGTTCATTGCTACATCCTGCCAACAATAATAAGGCAACTGCAGCGGTTACATAGTTCTTTTTCATACCATGTCTTTTAAAGTTAAACGTACTTTTATTTTTAGTTTGGATAATTCATTCAACCACAAAACGACAAAGCCGGAATCATACTCTGTTCCGGCATCACTGATAAAAAAATAAGTTGTTTTCCATCACGTATTTCATTTTTCTGGTTACACAAAAAACTGCATACAGGGAACCTTTCTCCTCCCGATTCCCTTATTAATTATTTGGCAAATATAATAACAGGTGTTAAAAAAGCACCTAAAATATCGTACACAAACATGGAAAAACTAACACCTTGCACGAAATTCCATTTATTTTTCCCTTTTTACAGCCTGCCAGAGGAGTCAGAAACGCATCTGAAAGGCAATAGAAGCGCAACAGCTCGGTATGAGATTAGGAGAGGGTGCCTTAAAGGCGGAATACCAACACGCCTGCCGTAGGTATCTTAGGAGTGCCTATCAGCACTTGGGCACCTTTGGGCAAAGAGAAAGTATAAGGCGAGTCGCCGTAGTTCAGCACAATGCCTAGGCCGTTGCGATACTCCAAAGTTACCCCATAGGGCAAATCCATTACCGGGATGTTCCATTCGGCATATAGCCTTTTCAGTAAATCTTTTTCAAAGTTCCCTTCCCGGCTGTCCACTCCTACATACGTTATGGTGCCTTGCCCCAAGCGGCGGAAAGTGACTGCCGGTGCCCCTTCATAGAACTCATCGGTATAGGTGGCCCACACCTGAGCATCGGAAGCCGGTTTCAGCACTTCTCCCCACGTGTTCCAGGTATAGGTCTTATCTTTCATCACCATCTTTCCCGGATTTTCGGGCAGCAGCAGGTCATAAAAGTCCAGGGCATTGCCTGTGAGCGGGGCCAGCATAGCCCCGAAAGGAATTTCCGGCAACCGCCCGTAACGGTCTTTCTGGGCCGTGCGGCAGGTCAATACCAGATTCCCCCCCTGCTTTACATAAGCTATCCAGCGATTTACCAATGCAGAATCGGCCATCTGATAAGCCGGAGCTATCACCACAGGATAATCAGAGAAGTTTTTAGATTCGGATATAAAGTCGACCGGAGCCCCGAACGATTTCAGCGCACGGTAATACTTCTCAATATGCCCCAAGGTGTTCCAGGTATGGTTTTGCTTCTGCCGTTCGATGCTCCAGCTATTCTCGTGATTGAAGAGAATGGCCGTACGGCGCGCCTTATAGTCGGCCGGTTTATGTTCGCGCGGTGCCGACAGCGAACGTAAAGCACGGATTTCTTCCATAAAGGTCGCAAATTCCCGTCCGCCGGGAGTCACCGTCACCCCGTCGGTGCCCACAATGCCGTAATGATACTGTTCGGTGCCATACAGAGGCTGTCTGAACCGATACGTGCAGATAAAATCACTGCCACCTGCAAACACACTCCACAGCCACAGACGCACCGCACCGGGAAGCGGCTGAGGATTGATGCTTCCCCAGTTTACCTGTCCGGGCTGAAGCTCCATAACCCCGTAACTGCCCTGAATGGGACGGAAGAAATCATTAGCCCAAGCTATGCGCAAGGGATTGCCCACCCGGTAGCCCCTGCGGCCAATTCCTTCGTTGTCGCCATACACCATATAGCGCGTATAGCTCTGGAAATCCATGGAAGGGCTGCCGCCGATATGTCCCTCTTCATAGTTAGGGATATAATTGGTAGTTACCCATTGATTCACGGCATATTTCTTAATCAGCTTGCACTGTTCATCCAGAAATTCATTGGTCTGCGAGGCTGCAAAACGCCGGTAATCCAATATCTGATGATGGTTCATAAACATTTGCGCCCGCTTGGGAAGGGTGATTTCATCAAACGAAGCATATACCTCGCTCCAGAAAGAAGTGCCCCAGGCCTCGTTCAGCAGACGGATGTTGCCGGTATACTTCCTCCGAAGAAAATCGCGGAATCCCTGTTGGGCAGCAGCATTATAGTCGAACTGCACGGCAGGCTCGTTATCAAGCTGCCAGCCGATGATGCGGGGGTCATTGCCATAATGCTTGGCCAGTTGCTCTATCATGCGGTATGACAACTTACGGTAGAGCGGCGATGAAAAAGAAGCGTGTTGGCGTGCGCCGTGATCCAATACCGTGCCATCTTCGTTTTTCAACAAGATTTCCGGATATTTACGGCTCAGCCACACAGGGGGTGTGGCCGTAGAAGTACACATAATCACCTTTAAATCATACTTGGCTGCCAGTTCCACCGCCCTATCCAGCCAGGAGAAATCATAACGGCCTTCTTCGGGTTCCAACTGTGCCCAAGCGAATTCCGCAAAATGGGTAAACTCAAAGCCCATTTCGCGCATCTTGCGGAAATCCCGTTCCCATTGGCTCTCATCCCAATGTTCGGGATAATAATAAGCTCCTGTCACGGTCAGGTCGCGGTCGGCAAACCAGGCGTTTCTCTTCAAGCCCTCTACTACCGAAGCGTCTACCTGAAAAGCGGTGCCGTGACGGATGCCCTGCGGAAAAGATACTTTATCGGAAATATCCTCCCAGGTCTGTCCATGGTCTAGCGAGCGCACCGCTCCATAGCGATGGTCGCGATACTTATCAAAATACACATACAGCGTGTCGCCCACAAAAAGCGGTGCGGGTCCCTCGGCCCAATACTTTCCGGTAATGGGTGCAGACACCTGGGTAGGGAATCCCTGCGAGAGCTTCTTTACACGCGTCACCCGCAAGTTTTTCTCTGGCGGATTGGAGTTCTCGTTTTTCAGCACCATAATCAGGTCTTTATGCTTGGGGTCTTTCACAATGGCTGCATCGATGACGCTAAAATCGGGATTAAAGAACATCCCGGTGTCCGAGAACGTCTGAAAATCTTTCGTAGTGACGTAATAGATGCGGTGGTTCAGCCCTTTTTCGCTGGGGCTGGTGGGTACTTCCTTGTGCCGCCCCGGAATGGTAGTGGCCCAAAAGATGTAAAAGGTACGGGATGCTTCGTCGTAAAAGAGTTCGGGTGCCCAGCAGTTATGGGCCTGCGGTTCGTGCATCATCACCGGAATGGCACGCTGTTCGCTCCAGTTCACCAAATCGCGCGACGAGGCATAGCCTATGATGCGGTCGGTCCAACTAGAAGTCCACACCATGTGGAATGTACCATCCGGTCCCTGACAGATACTGGGATCGCGCATTAATTTATCTTTGCCTATTATTGGAGTAAGAAAAGAGGCACCGTCCCTCAAGGGTTTCCAATTCAAACCATCATAACTATATGCCAAATGAAGCCCATCTGTGCTGTTGCCTACAAAATACGAGAATAAATATGCCTTGCTTGTGGCCATAGACATCAGAGAAGAAAGGCAAAAAAACAGTGTTACAAATAAGTTTTTCATAATACTCAGTCAAGATTATAAATCAATTTATGCAAATGTATGTATTCAATTTTGATGACACAAGGAAAGAAGCATGGAGAATCTGACTAATGCATGGAGTTTTGTACGGAAACTACAGTAGAAACCATCTGTGAATACGATATTCTAGGGAAGTGTACTGAATTCTATTTATTAAATATAGGAGAATGGCTAATTTAGCAACCAATTAAATTATAGAATAATCACTTATAACCTAATTGACACATGAATGTACATTCAATAAAAAATGCCATCATCAGTTTGATACTTATAGGAACTGCAACTGCCGTTAACTGTCAGGAGTCTCCATCTAAGACATACTGCCTAACTGACGCACCGAGATACAGCGAAGAGTCGGGCTATGGATATGACCTTACAGCAACGCCTCAAAAAGGTGATAAAAGACCGTTCTTCTTCTCCGTAAAGGTGCCCGATGGCAACTATAAAGTAACCGTATGCATAGGAGACAAGAAGAAAGCGGGCATCACCACAGTGAGGGGGGAGTCACGCCGTCTGTTCGTGCAACGGCTACATACCAAAAAAGGAGAGTTCATTGAACAGTCTTTTCTGGTTAACAAACGGAACCCTCAAATTTCCGCCACTGAATCCGTACATATCAAGCCCCGGGAAAAGTCCAAACTCAATTGGGACAACAAACTGACGCTGGAGTTCAACGGAGAAGCTCCGGTATGCAAAAGCATCCGCATAGAACCGGCAGATACATCGGCGATAACCATATTCTTATGTGGAAACAGTACGGTGGTAGACCAAGACAATGAGCCTTGGGCTAGTTGGGGGCAGATGATTCCCTATTTCTTCAACGAGCAGGTTTGCATAGCCAATTATGCAGAATCCGGCGAATCGGCCAATACGTTCATTGCTGCGAAACGTCTGAAAAAAGCATTGACGCAAATCAAGAAAGGAGACTACCTGTTTATGGAATTCGGACACAATGACCAGAAGCAGAAAGGTCCCGGAAAAGGTGCCTACTACTCTTTTTTAACCAGTCTGAAAACTTTTATAGACGAAGCGAGAATGCGGGGAGCATTTCCGGTATTGGTTACTCCCACCCAACGAAGAAGTTTCGATGAAAACGGTCGTATACGCGATACTCATGAAGACTATCCCGAGGCTATGAGATGGCTGGCTGCCAAAGAGAATGTGCCTTTGATAGACTTGAATGAAATGACGCGCACCCTCTATGAGGCACTAGGCAAGGAAACTTCGAAAAAAGCATTCGTACACTACCCTGCGGGTACCTATCCCGGACAGGTCAAGGCGTTTGCAGACAATACACACTTCAACCCTTATGGTGCCTATCAGATAGCACAATGTGTCTTGGAAGGCATAAAAAAAGCTGTACCCGAATTGGCCAGTTACCTGAAAACAATCGTAACGTATGACCCTGCACATCCGGACGATGTGAACACATTCCGATGGGATGAGTCACCCTTTACGGAAATAGAAAAGCCGGACGGTAATTAATGATGCATGAAGTAATTTCTAAAAGATTTAAAATGAAACTTTACAGGATAGCCACTATGCTGCTTACCGGTATGACGCTATGGGCTTGCAACACAGAGAAGCAAAACTCCAAGCCGGTGTTTGATTGGGGAAAAGCCACCCAACAGCCCGATATTTCCTGGGCCGACAGTGTGGGAAGCCGGCAGATGACACAGGCAGGAACGGTGGTAAGTGCCAATGACTTCGGGGCTGTGGCAGACAGCATGGTAATCAGCACAGAAGGGATACAAAAAGCCATAGACTACTGCCATGAAACAGGGGGAGGAACGGTAACACTGAAACCGGGCTGTTATCAGACAGGAGCCTTGTTCTTAAAGAGCAATGTCCACCTGAAAATCGACCGGGGAGTGACGCTGCTGGCCAGCACGGATATGCACGAGTACCCGGAATTCCATTCCAGAATAGCCGGTATAGAAATGGTGTGGCCGGCTGCCGTCATCAATATCATCCATGAAAAAAATACATCAGTCAGCGGCGAAGGCACATTGGACTGCCGCGGAAACGGACATTGGGACAGGTACTGGAAAATGCGAAAAGAATACGAGGCCAAAGGACTGCGATGGATTGTGGATTATGACTGCAAACGCGTGCGCGGCATCTTGGTGCAAGGAAGTTCAGATGTTACTCTGGAAGGATTCACCCTGCTCCGTACCGGCTTTTGGGCTTGCCAAGTACTCTACTCACAGCACTGCACCCTGCGCAGTATAATCATCAACAATAATTTGGGTGGCCATGGCCCCAGCACAGACGGGATTGACATAGATTCGTCGCGCAATATTCTTATAGAATACTGCAACATAGACTGCAACGACGACAACATCTGCCTGAAAGCCGGACGGGATGCCGACGGCCTGCGGGTGAACCGCCCTACAGAGAATGTGGTGATACGCCACTGCATAGCACGGAAAGGTGCCGGGCTTATTACCTGCGGCAGCGAAACATCGGGCTGCATACGAAACGTACTGGGGCATGACCTGGAAGCGCATGGCACCGCTTCTGTATTGAGACTGAAAAGCGCACTGACCAGAGGAGGCGTCATAGAAAACATCTATATGAACCGCATCCGAGCATACCACGTGGGAAGTGTACTGACAGCCGACTTGAACTGGAACCCGGCCTACAGCTACAGCCAATTACCGGAAGAATATAACAACCGGGAAATTCCTGCGCATTGGAAAGCTATGCTGACTCCTGTGACACCCGCAGAAAAGGGGTATCCGCATTTCAGAAACGTCTACCTGTCGCATATAAAAGCAAGCAACGTACAAAAATTTGTGGCAGCATCGGGATGGAACGATGCATTGCGACTGGAAAATTTCTATCTTTACAACATAGAAGCGCAAACCGGACAGGCCGGTAAAATAATGTATGCAAAGAACTTCCATGCATCGAACATACGGTTAAATGTAAGCAACAAGGATTCTGTCCTGCTGAACCATAATGAACAATGTAATATTAAAATAGAATATGCTGAAACGAATATTCATACTGACCCTACTGGGCATGCTGTGCGCTAATGTGCCTGCACAGCACTTGACACCGCCGGCAGGAACATTCAGACTGGGCATTGCCCAAGGCACGGAAAGCCATTGGCTGAAAGAGGGAGAAAAAATCAAAGGGATGGAATTGGAATGGAAATTCCTGCCCCACTCCCGCGGATTTATTTTAAAAGTCGCTACAGACGCATCGGTACAGGCCGATGCAGTATATTGGAGCTTTGGAGACTGCCAGCCGGATGCCGACATCAATGTATTCAGCATAGAAGGCAAAGCATTCACCTGTTACTATGGGGAAAGCATGAAACTGAGAACCGTGCAGGCCATTACCCCCTCTGAGGATATACGCCTGAGCGACGGTACCCAGGCCTACACACCGCTGGCCTTATATGCTTCGGGCAAAAAAACACGCCACCCGGTGCTGGCCGGACGTTGTGCCCTCGATGCGCATACCCCGCTGTACTTCTGCTTCTATGAACAAAACAAACAGGCAGACTATAACTATTATATGCTGCCGGAACTCTTTAACCAAACAGACAAGCAATGAAACAGACCTATTTGATAGCATACCTTTTACTGGCAGGATATATCCAAGCCTTTGCTGCCCTTTATAACGTGAAAGACTTCGGTGCCAAGGCGGATGGAACCACAATTGACTCGCCGGCCATCAATCAGGCTATAGAAGAGGCTAGCCGGCAGGGAGGCGGCACCGTGGTGCTGCCGGCAGGCGACTATGCGTGCTATTCCATCCGACTGAAAAGCAATATTCACCTCTATCTAGAACCAGGGGCACGCATCATAGCTGCCTTTCCGCTGAAAGACAGCGGATATGACCTGGCTGAACCCAACGAGCATAACGCTTATCAGGACTTCGGGCACAGCCATTGGAAGAATTCGCTGATTTGGGGTATAGGATTGGAGAATATCGCCATTAGCGGTTACGGCATGATTTACGGGAAAGGACTGACCAGGGAAGAAAGCCGCCTACCGGGGGTAGGGAACAAAGCTATCAGCCTGAAAAGCTGCAAGAACGTAACCATCCGGGATATCTCCATGCTGCGCTGCGGACACTTTGCCGTGCTAGCTACCGGAGTGGACCACCTGACTCTACACAACCTGAAAGTAGATACCAACCGGGACGGATTTGATATTGACTGCTGCAGAAATGTACGTATCAGTCAATGTTCGGTAAACTCTCCTTGGGATGATGCCATCGTACTGAAAGCCTCGTATGCACTGGGAAAATTTCAAGATACCGAAAATGTGACCATCAGCGACTGTTATGTAAGCGGATTCGACCAAGGAAGCATGATGGACGGTACCTGGCAACTGGATGAACCGCAAGCACCCGACCACGGCTACCGCACCGGACGCATCAAATTCGGCACGGAAAGCAGCGGCGGATTCAAAAATATCAGTATCACTAACTGTATCTTTGAACATTGCCGGGGACTGGCACTGGAAACGGTGGATGGAGGAAAATTAGAAGATGTGGTAATCAGCAACATCACCATGAGGAACATCGTAAACTCTCCCATCTTTCTAAGATTGGGGGCACGGCTGCGCAGCCCTCAGGGAACAACCGCGGGAAACATGAAACGTATTCTTATCAGCAACGTCAATGTATGGAATGCCGACAGCCGGTACGCCTCTATCATCAGCGGCATTCCCGGTGCCTGCATAGAAGATGTTACTTTCAAAAACATCCACCTGTATTACAAAGGCGGCTACCGCAACGAAGGAGCCGTACAAATGCCTCCGGAACAAGAAAAAACCTATCCGGAACCGTGGATGTTCGGCACGATACCCGCCAAAGGATTCTTTATACGCCATGCACGAAACATTACCTTCGACGGAGTGACATTTCATTTTGAAAAACCGGACGACAGACCTTTGTTTGTAACCGACGATACGCAACATATAACTTTTTATCATACACCTGAAAAATAATGAAAAAGAAACAATGGATACTGCTGGGATTACTGGCAGCAGCAGGAAACCTGCAAGCTCAACAATGGCCGGCCGTCTCTGCAGAAGCACGGCCCGGAAGCCGCTGGTGGTGGCTGGGAAGTGCCGTAGATAAAGAAAACCTGAGTTATAACCTGGAAGAATATGCAAGGGCTGGACTGGGGGCTCTGGAAATCACTCCCATCTATGGCGTACAGGGGAACGATGCCAATGAAATTCCTTTTCTGTCATCGAAATGGATGGAAATGCTGGCGCACACAGAAGCGGAAGGCCAACGAACCGGCATAGAAATTGATATGAATGCAGGTACCGGATGGCCCTTCGGCGGACCTCACATCGCATTGGAAGATGCGGCCTGCAAAGCTATTTTTCAGACATATGAACTAGAAGGGGGAAAGGAAGTATGTACGGACATCGCCGTAAAAAATGCCAAGGAAGCTCCCTATGCGTCCTTACACTGTGTTATGGCTTATAGCAAACAAGGGAAAAGCATCCGACTGACTTCGCATGTGAAGGAAGGAATACTGACCTGGCAGGCACCGGCAGGAACATGGAAGGTGGTGGCACTGTACCTGGGAAAAACCCGCCAAAAGGTGAAACGGGCTGCACCGGGAGGAGAAGGGTATGTAATCGACCATTTTTCGCCCCAGGCGGTAAAGAAATATCTTTCGCGTTTTGATGAGGCATTCAAGAAGAACCGCACTTCTTACCCTCATACTTTCTTTAATGATTCTTATGAAGTATATCAGGCGGATTGGACACCCAACCTGTTGAAAGAATTTGCACAAAGAAGGGGGTATAGACTGGAAGACCATTTCCCGGAATTCTTAGATGACACCCGGCCGGAAACCACTCGACGCATCGTGTCTGACTACCGGGAAACCATCGGGGAACTGCTGCTGCAAAACTTTACCCGACAATGGACCGACTGGGCTCACCGCAACGGCAGCATTACCCGCAACCAGGCACACGGCTCGCCCGGCAACCTGATCGACATCTATGCAGCGGTAGACATACCCGAATGCGAAGGATTCGGATTGTCGCAGTTTCACATCAACGGACTGCGACAAGACTCACTGACCCGGAAGAACGATTCCGACTTGTCTATGCTGAAATATGCCTCATCGGCAGCGCACATTGCAGGAAAGCCGTACACTTCATCGGAAACCTTCACCTGGCTGACAGACCATTTCCGCACTTCCCTGTCGCAATGCAAACCTGATATGGACTTGATGTTCGTATCGGGAGTAAACCATATGTTCTTTCATGGCACTCCTTATTCGCCTAAAGAAGCTGCCTGGCCGGGATGGATGTTCTATGCCTCTGTCAATATGAATCCCACCAACAGCATTTGGCAAGATGCACCCGCTTTCTTCCAATACATTACACGCTGCCAAAGTTTCTTGCAAATGGGACAGCCGGACAATGACTTCCTTATCTACCTGCCTATGTATGATATGTGGAACGAGCAGCCCGGCAGACTGCTACTGTTCACCATTCACCACATGGATAAACTGGCACCCAAATTCATCAGTGCCATCCATAAAATCAGCAGCAGCGGATATGACGGCGACTATATTTCCGATGAGTTTATCCGGGGCACTCGCTTTGAAAACGACCATATCGTAACCTCAGGCGGTGCGCACTACAAGGCTCTGATAGTTCCTGCCACCCACCTGATGCCCGCCGATGTGCTGGAACATCTAGTGAAACTTACCAAACAAGGGGCAACCGTTGTATTTCTAGAGAACTATCCCGAAGATGTACCCGGCTACGGACAGTTGAAGCAAAAACAAAAACACTACCAACAAATCAGGAAGCAACTACCCGAAGTGACCTTTGACAAGACAATGGTGAATACCCTGGGAAAAGGGAAAATCATTACCGGAACCGACTATGCGCAAACATTGGCCCAATGCCACATACCCGCAGAAGAAATGAAAACTAGCTTCGGACTACAGGCCATACGCAGAGTAAATGACAACGGACACCATTACTTCATTTCTTCGCTACAAGCAAAAGACGTGGAGGGCTGGATAACCTTGGGAAGAACTGCCGAAACAGCAGCACTATTCAACCCCATGAACGGCGAATGCGGAGAGGCTAAAGTACGGAAACATCAGGGGAAAACACAGGTATATCTACAACTAAAATCGGGCGAGTCTATCATCTTGCAAACTTATAAACAGCCATTAAAAGACAGCAAACCGTGGAGGTATAAAAAAGAACAGCCCATCAGTCTGCAACTGGAACATGGATGGAAACTGCACTTTGCACAAAGCGAACCTGCCATCGAAGATACTTTTTGCATTGACAGAACAATACCTTGGAACACAATTCCACACCAAGCTACCACCGTAAATATGGGAACCGGCATCTATACAGTGGAAGTAGACCTGCCTGAAATTCCTGCCGATGACTGGGTACTGGATTTAGGAGATGTGCGCGAAAGTGCCCGCGTACATATCAACGGACAAGATGTCGGCTGCGCATGGGCTGTACCCTTCAGACTCAGCGTAGGACAATACCTGAAACCAGGGAAAAATACCATCGCAATAGCAGTAACCAACCTGCCAGCCAACCGGATTTCCGAAATGGACAGGCAGGAAATAGTATGGAGAAAATTTAAAGAAATCAATATGGTAGATTTAAACTACCGCCCTGCACATTATGCGCATTGGACTCCCATGCCTGCTGGATTAAACAGCGTAGTACGACTGATTCCTATGAATTTCTTCTAACACAAATCCATCTAATAGCCCTTCTAAAAGCATTCTCCTTTCACACTGTTTATTAACCTGTGAAAGGAGAATGATATTTAACAATCTTTCCAACTTATAACGTCTTAAAAACTGTTTTAATATTATTCCTACTTTTGTTGAAAGTTATTTTAGGATTATCTGTTATGTTTTGAGAAGTATAACAAGGAACATTGCAGAAAAAGGCCAAAAACAAACTCTAAAAAAAACTACATAAAAAACTTTCTGAATAATAATTAAACTGTTTTTTTACTCAAGAGTAGAAGAAGCGTTTTCTGCCCATAGGTCAGTAGATATAGATAATACCTGCGATGATTTGAAATCATAGGTAAGCACTACAGGACCGTTTACTTCAGACTTAAGACGTATTTTGATACCCTTAGTCTGCTGGGGAATATCCAAATCTTTCAGACTGAAAGACACCGGACTAGGATAAGGATTATAGATATTAGAAACTTTATCATAATCATTATAGCGCAATTGTAAGTGCAAGTAATGGTCATCTCCCACTAAGTCTTCCTCTTTTTCCGGACGTACCAAACTGATGCGATGCTTTACACCATCAATCGGCAAATTCTGCTGAAACCATACGTTGAAGTATCCGCCACTGATGCCAGTACCGTTCTTCAACACACGCAAAGCATCATCGCCAAACTCTTCTTCTGTAGCTTCGGTAAGCACTTCCAAAGGTTTTGTCAGCACGTTTTGCAAATCCAAGATCTTACCTGCATGATCATAGTTACCATAGTTATCGGACAGTGGATTGAATGAGACAATTACCCGCTGACCGTCTACGGCTTCATACCATCCCAGATTCGTATTAACAGGCCACACTGTACCCCATGAATCACATTCTAAATAAAACGCATTGCCTGTGGTGCGCACCGTAGCCCACAAAGGAGGAGTGAAATCGCCTACTGAATATCCTTCATCGTCATCGCATGAAGTAAGAAACGGAAGTAGTACCATATACATCACCCACCAGAATCCATGTAATTTTCTCATAATCAAAGCCTCATTAGAAATTATAATTTTCTTTTTAATCACTGTACAAAAAAAATACAGGAGTAATGCTTTTACTGCATCCCCTCCTGTATTTTTTAACAGAAATTCGTTGATTATCAGACTATTTTTGAAGCAACATTTGCATCTGACGAGCTGCCCGATGCGGTGCGCCTGCTTCTCCCAACTTGGCGGCCACCTCTTCATAACCCGAAAGCATACATCGGCGGTAATCCTCATCGTACAACAAAGCCTTCAACTCTTGCTGCATATGGTCTATCGTCATCAGATCAGCAACCAACTCACGCACTACTTCTCTGCCTGCTATCAGATTCACCAGTGAAATGTATTTCACTTGTAAAATGTGGCGCTTCAGAAAAGCGATAACCTTCCCGATAGGTGTGTGATAACAGACAGCCTGCGGAACTCGGAAAAGAGCGGTTTCCAAGGTGGCAGTACCCGAAGTTACCAATGCAGCTGTGGCATGAGATAACAAAGGGTAAGTTTGATTGTAAAGAATGGTCAGCCCAGATTGTCCCACATACTGTTTGTAGTAATCAGGAGAAATACCCGGAGCACCCGCCAATACCAGTTGATAATCCGTGAACGAAGAGGCTGCCTGAATCATCTTAGGCAGATTATCCTTAATCTCTTGCTTGCGGCTACCAGCCAGTAGCGCGATAATCGGCTTGCTGGAAAGTCCGTTGCGTTGCAAAAATGCCGCCTTGCTCTCGGTGTAGCAAGCGCGAAAAGCCGCCACCTCGTCTACCGTAGGATTGCCTACATAATGTATGGGATACTGATGCTTGCCCTCAAAAAACTCTACCTCAAACGGTAAAATAGAAAAGAGCTGATCTATATCACGCCGTATATTCTTGATGCGATATTCCTTCCACGCCCAGATCTTGGGAGAGATATAATAATATATCGGAATCTGTGTATGTGCATGCACATACTGAGCTATCTTTAGATTGAATCCGGGGTAATCTACTAAAATAAGAACATCAGGATGCCACGCCACAATGTCTTGCTTGCAGCGTTTCATATTGGCAAAGATGGTACGTAAATGAAGCAACACCGGTATAAAGCCCATATAAGCCAATTCTTTATAGTGCTTCACCAAGGTTCCTCCTACCGCTGCCATCAGATCGCCACCAAAAAAACGGAATTCGGCCCGTGGGTCTTCTTCCTTCAAGGCTGCCATCAGATGCGAAGCATGCAGGTCACCCGAAGCCTCTCCTACTATTAGATAATACTTCATCTACTTAAAACCAGGATTTTAATTCATCGATAAATCCATAAGCAGTTACGTCTACTGTAGTGGGAGTAATGGCCACATAGCCATTGGCCAATGCCCAATGATCGTTACTTTCATTGCCGGCATCAGTATCTACAAACTCTCCCGTGAGCCAATAATAATGAGCATCGCCTCTATGAGCAAAGTTTTCCCACTCATTGGTCCATTCTCCTCTGGCCTGCTGACAAATGCGTACCCCCTTCAAATCACGAGAATCGGGGAAATTAACATTGAGGCACGTCAACGGCGGAAGTCCTCTTTCTAACACTTGACGGGCAATGGCACGTACATAGGGGCCTGCAGCTTCGAAATTAGCATTGGGCTCGTGGCTGCAAAGAGAAAATCCGATAGAGGGAATTCCCTTCAAGCAACCTTCAATCACCACGCCCATAGTGCCGGAATAATGAACATTGGTGGCTGAATTGTCGCCATGATTGATACCTCCTACCACCAAGTCTGGCTTTCGGTCTAATACCGTGTGCAAAGCCAGTTTAACGCAATCAGTAGGTGTCCCCGAACATTTATAGACAGTCAGTCCTACGTCTTTACGTACTAGCTGATAATGAATAGGCTCCGTTACCGTGAGTGCGCAAGCTGTACCAGAGCGTGGAGCATCGGGGGCCATAACTACTATTTCGCCCAAAGGACGAAGAAACTTTATCAATTCGCTGATTCCTTTTGAGATAACTCCATCATCATTGGAAATCAGTATCAAAGGTCTTTGATTTTCCATATCTTTAGCTGTTTATGGACAGACTGTGTGTAAACCGTCTGCCTATTGATAGCACAAAAATAACGAAACTGGGCCATATATAATATAGATTAACCCGAAATATTGCATTTTTATCGTCATAACAGCCTTCTTTTCGTATCTTTGCACACAGATAACCATCTATTCATCATCGTTACTCATTTATGGATATAATTTTAATCATAGCAGGCATTCTATGCCTACTTACAGGACTTACGGGCTGCCTGCTGCCCATGCTACCCGGCCCTCCCTTAGCTTACTTGGGACTCATATTATTGCACTTCACCAGTGAAGTTGAATTTACAACTAATCAACTGGTTCTATGGCTATTGCTAATGATTGCAGCACAAGTATTGGACTATCTGGTCCCTTTGTTGGGCAGCAAATACAGCGGCAGCAGTCGTTGGGGAACGCGTGGCTGCCTGGCAGGTACCCTCATGGGTCTCTTCTTCCTTCCGTGGGGCATTATACTGGGGCCATTTCTAGGAGCATTCATCGGTGAACTGCTCGGAGGAAACGATCATTCACAAGCCTTAAAATCAGGAGTAGGGTCAATAGTAGGCTTACTAGCAGGTACTGTGCTGAAATGTATACTCACAGGATATTTCATCTGGCAATTTTTCAAACCACTCTTCTAATACAAGCAAACAAGTCTGCATCTTATAAAAACTTAATCTTCTGCAAGTGAGGTTGCATGCAGGAGTACTATTCGATAGATTTATGTATCTTTGCTGTCGATAAATCAGAGATAAGGAAACAACCTGCAGAACCAGCCCATTGGAAGTTATTAACAAAACTAGTGACTTATCAACCGTTTTTGCATTCTTTCTCTTTTTTAATAGGCACTATACGAAATTATCACTTATTTCGCTGCCGATAAACAACTAGATTATGGGAAAAATTATTGCTTTGGCAAACCAAAAAGGTGGTGTAGGAAAAACAACGACTACGATTAACCTCGCAGCCTCACTAGCTACATTGGAAAAAAAAGTGCTAGTAGTAGACGCTGACCCCCAGGCTAATGCTTCTTCTGGATTAGGCGTAGACATCAAGCAAGCGGAATGTACTATCTACGAGTGTATTATAGACAAAATAGACGTACAAAAAGCCATTCATGACACAGAGATAGAAACCTTAAAAGTGATTTCTTCTCACATCAATCTGGTAGGTGCAGAGATAGAAATGCTCAATTTGACTAACCGGGAGAAAATCCTAAAAGAAGTATTGGCTCCGCTAAAAGATGAATTCGACTACATTCTGATAGACTGTTCTCCTTCGTTGGGATTGATTACCATCAATGCACTGACTGCAGCCGATTCTGTTATCATCCCTGTACAGGCAGAATACTTTGCATTGGAAGGTATCAGCAAACTACTGAATACCATTAAAATTATCAAATCAAAGCTGAACCCGAAACTGGAAATTGAAGGATTCTTGTTGACCATGTATGATTCTCGGTTGAGACAAGCCAACCAAATCTATGATGAAGTGAAGAGACATTTTCAGGAATTGGTGTTCAACACCGTTATTCAGCGTAACGTAAAATTAAGCGAAGCTCCCAGCTACGGACTGCCCACCATTCTATATGATGCAGAATCTACAGGAGCCAAAAACCACATGGCATTAGCCAAAGAACTGATAGGCCACAACAGCCTATCTTAAAAAATGTTAGAATAGAAAAGAACCATGGCGCAAAAAAGAAATGCATTAGGACGAGGATTGGATGCCCTGCTCTCAATGGATGAGGTGCAGACAGAAGGCTCTTCGTCTATTAATGAAATAGAACTGTCGAAAATTGTCGTAAATCCCAACCAGCCACGTAGGGAGTTCGACCAAACAGCACTGCAGGAATTGGCCGATTCTATAGCCGAAATAGGCATCATCCAACCCATTACCTTGCGGAAACTTGCTGACGATGAATACCAGATTATAGCTGGCGAACGGCGCTTCCGGGCTTCACAACTAGCCGGAAAGACTACCATTCCAGCCTACATACGTACAGCAGACGACGAGAATGTCATGGAAATGGCACTCATCGAAAATATTCAGCGCGAAGACCTGAACTCAGTAGAAATAGCCTTGGCCTACCAACACCTGCTGGAACAATATGGACTCACTCAGGAACGGCTCAGTGAACGCGTGGGAAAAAAACGCACTACCATAGCCAATTACCTGCGTCTGTTAAAATTACCGGCTCCCATACAAATAGGACTGCAGAACAAACAGATAGATATGGGACATGCCAGAGCTTTGGTAACATTGGGGGATCCACAGCTGCAAATGAAAGTGTTTGAAGAAATTCTGGAACACGGCTACTCTGTACGCAAAGTGGAAGAATTGGTAAAATCGCTGACCGAAGGAGAAAGCATCCTGAGCGGAAAGCGAAAAATAGCTCCTAAACGTGCCAAACTGCCCGAAGAATTCAATATACTCAAGGAACAGTTGTCCGGCTTCTTCAATACCAAAGTACAACTCACCTGTTCGGAAAAAGGAAAAGGAAAAATCAGTATTCCTTTCAGCAATGAAGAAGAATTGGAACGCATCATTGGCATCCTAGACACACTGAAGAATCAATGAAAAAAACAAAGCATACATATCGCATTCTGACCATCCTGCTGTGCTGCTTACTGCAATTGGCAGGAATGGTTATTTTTGCACAAGACAGTCCGAAGGCTGCCCATAAGAGAGGCGCAGTGCAAAACATGGACACTGCACTTACATACCAACATATAAAGGATGCACAATTCACGGATACACTGCCTCAAACAACTTTGGAAAAACACATATTCCAAAAGTTTACCGATTCAAACGACAGTATTGCTGTAGCAGACAGTATTGCAGCTGACAATAAGAAAAAGATGTTGGAACTTACGGCCGACCCCACCTTGAAGTCTGTCACTGCCGCAACGGATACTCTTACACCGACTATCCCTAAAAAGGCATGGGTACCCAATCCTACCAAAGCTACTTGGTTGGCATTGGTTATACCAGGAGGTGGACAAATCTACAACCGGAAATACTGGAAATTACCTATCTTTTACGGTGGATTTGCAGGCTGCGCCTATGCACTGACTTGGAACAGTAAAATGTATAAAGATTACTCAAATGCATATAAAGATGCTGTTCGCGGTAATTGGCAATCGAGTAGCATACAAGACCTGCTTCCACCGGGATATACCGACCGCGTTTCTACCACCCAACTAACCGAGACCCTCCGCAAACGCAAGGACACCTACCGGAGATACCGCGATTTAAGTATCTTTGCCTTTATCGGGGTATATCTGCTTTCAGTGGTAGATGCTTATGTGGATGCAGAACTCTCAAATTTCGACATCAGTCCAGACCTCAGTATGCGTGTGGAACCTGCCGTTCTGAATAATTCGCCCACTCACTCTTCCAGCAAATCGGTAGGGGTGCAGTGCAGTTTCCGCTTTTAACAAACCAACCTAATTGACTCACAGAAAATGAGAAATACCATTTATACTTACATCCGAAAACTATTCTTCTATCCCTCCTTCGTGCTCTGTGCCTTATCACTGGGAGAACAAGCATATGCGCAAGAAAGCGTACAGGTAGTGATTCACGAGAAAGACGGCGAACGCCAAGAGACAATTGACCTGCCCAAAAGCATGACATACTCTGTAGACAGTCTGCTGAACGACTGGAAAGCCAAAAACTATATAGACTTAGGAAAGGATTGCAGCACTTCGCACGTCAATCCCACTTTCAGCGATTCTGTGTACATAGACCGACTGAGCCGCATGCCGACTATCATGGAAATGCCTTACAACGAAATTATCCGCAAATTTATCGACCTTTATACTGGCAAATTACGAAATCAGGTATCATTCATGCTAAGCGCCTGCAACTTCTATATGCCTATCTTTGAAGAAGCCCTTGATGCTTACGGACTACCGTTGGAACTACGATACCTTCCCATCATAGAATCGGCACTCAATCCATCGGCTGTATCACGTGCCGGAGCTTCCGGACTGTGGCAATTCATGCTGGCCACCGGCAAACTCTACGGACTGCAAAGCAATAGTCTGGTAGACGAGCGACGCGACCCCATCAAGGCTACATGGGCAGCAGCACGCTACCTGAAAGATATGTACAACATCTATAAAGACTGGAACCTGGTGATTGCTGCCTATAACTGCGGACCGGGTACCATCAACAAGGCCATCCGACGCTCTGGCGGAAAAACCGACTATTGGGAAATATACAACTACCTACCCAAAGAAACCAGAGGGTATGTACCGGCATTTATCGCAGCCAATTATGTAATGACTTACTATTGCAAACACAACATTTGCCCGATGGAAACCAACATACCCCATGCCACAGATACAGTACAGGTGAGCAAGAATCTGCATTTCCAGCAAATCGCTGATATATGCGGCACGGAGATGGATGAAATCAAAAGTTTGAACCCGCAATACAAAAAATACATCATTCCCGGCGAAAGCCAACCACAAACCTTGCGGCTGCCCATTCAGGCCATCAGTACCTTCATCGACCGCCAAGATACGATTTATGAACACCGCAAAACAGAACTGTTTAAAAACAGACGAATCGTTTCTGTATCCGACCGTTCATACAGCAAGGGCTCTACCGGCTCTGGAGACTTGATTTATCACCGCATCAGAAGTGGCGAAAATTTAGGTAGCATAGCCCGTAAATATGGAGTATCTGTCAAACAGATTCAACGGTGGAACGGAATGTCAAGCACTCGAATCTCAGCTGGGAAACGACTGAAAATCTACAAATAAGCCACAAAGACTTGCGCAATACGGGAAATTATCTATTTTTGCAAATAAAGTAAAAATAGACACTACAGACATGGAAGAGAATACCAGCCTAAAAGAGAAAGAAAGAGCGGAAGAAGAAATGATAGAACAGGCCTTCCGTGAATTGTTAGATGACTATCTGGCTACCAAACACCGTAAACGCATAGAGATTATTACCAAAGCCTTCAATTTTGCCAATCAGGCACATAAAGGCATAAAGAGACGCTCTGGCGAACCGTATATCATGCACCCCATAGCGGTGGCCAAAATAGTATGCAATGAAATCGGCTTGGGATCTACTTCCATCTGTGCCGCCCTGCTACACGATGTAGTAGAAGATACAGACTATACCGTAGAGGATATTGAGAATATCTTCGGCCCTAAAGTGTCGCAAATCGTAGATGGACTGACCAAAATTTCGCGAGGAATCTTTGGCGACCAAGTTTCAGCACAGGCAGAAAACTTCAAGAAACTGCTGCTCACCATGTCGAATGACATCCGGGTGATTCTTATTAAAATAGCCGACCGCCTGCACAATATGCGCACACTGGGATCCATGCTCCCCAACAAACAGTATAAAATAGCTGGAGAAACCCTGTATATCTATGCCCCACTGGCCAACCGTCTGGGACTGTACAAAATCAAAACTGAACTGGAAAATCTTAGCTTCAAGTATGAGCATCCGGAAAAATACCAGGAAATAGAAACCAAACTGGCAGCCACTGCCGCAGAGCGCGAAGAGGTATTCCAGCAATTTACAGCTCCCATAAAGGCACAACTGGATAAGATGGGAATGAAATACCACATACTGGCCCGTGTCAAATCCATCTATTCCATTTGGAACAAAATGCAGACCAAGCACGTACCCTTCGAAGAGATTTATGATTTGCTGGCAGTGCGCATCGTATTCACCCCCCAACATATGGAAGAGGAACTGAACGATTGCTTTAATATCTATGTGGCTATTTCTAAAATCTACAAGCCTCATCCCGACCGCTTGCGCGACTGGATAAGCCATCCCAAGGCAAACGGGTATCAAGCACTACACGTCACCTTAATGAGCAACAACGGACAATGGATTGAGGTACAGATACGCAGTGAGCGCATGAACGATGTAGCCGAACAGGGATTTGCCGCACACTGGAAATATAAGGAAGGCGGAGGAAGCGAGGATGAAGGAGAATTGGAAAAATGGCTCAGAACCATCAAAGAAATTCTGGATGACCCGCAACCCGATGCTATCGATTTTCTGGACACCATCAAACTGAACCTCTTTGCTTCGGAAATTTTTGTCTTCACACCGAAAGGTGATTTGAAAACCATGCCACAGAATGCCACGGCACTGGATTTTGCCTTTCTACTACATACCGATATAGGAAGCCATTGCATCGGTGCCAAGGTAAACCATAAACTGGTACCCCTTAGCCACAAACTGGAAAGTGGTGACCAAGTGGAAATCCTTACCTCCAAATCGCAACGCGTACAGCCTGAATGGGAATCATATGCCACAACGGCACGTGCCAAAAGCAAAATAGCTGCCATCCTACGAAAAGAAGCCAAAGCCAATCAAAAGACAGGCGAAGCACTGCTGACGGAGTTTTTTGAAAAAGAAGACATCCAACTGAACGACGATACACTTAACAAGCTGATGCGCTTTCATAAATTCCACACTCACGATGAACTCTTTATAGCCATTGGAAGCAAAAAACTGGTATTGGGAGAAGCTGAAAAAAATCTATTGAAAGAAAAGCCTAATGCAGCCTGGAAAAAACTGCTGAAATTTTCGTTCGGATACAAAGAGAATAAAGAGAGCGAACAGCCACAAGAAAAAGTTACCAAGCAGGAAAAGATTAACACCAAGCAGATTCTGAAACTTACAGAAGAGGCTATTCAGAAAAATTACATTATGGCTGAATGTTGTCATCCCATTCCTGGAGATGATGTACTGGGATATATTGATGAGCAAAACCGCATCATCATACACAAACGTCAATGCTCCATTGCTGCACGACTGAAAAGCAGTTACGGAAACCGTATCATTGCCACAGAATGGGACACGCATAAAGAACTATCTTTTGTAGTGACCATCTATCTGAAAGGTATAGACGGTATCGGACTGCTGAATGAGGTGACACAGGTTATCTCTCGCCAACTGAATGTAAATATCCGCAACCTGAACATAGAAACCAATGATGGCATTTTCGAAGGACGCATCCAACTCTATGTACATGATGTAGACGATGTGCGCACCATCTGTAATAACCTGAAGTTGATTCAAAACATTAAACAAGTAACCCGCATAGAAGACTAAGGTTGCATATGCTGTAGGTTTTTTTTCAGTTCATCCACTTGCTGATAGGTAAATGCATCGAGTGCATCACGCATACCTATCAGTTCACTGCGGATAGACTTCAGCCGCTCCACTAATTCAAAATTTCGAGCTGTTCTCTCCGGACTGACTTTCATCTGCTTCCGCGCCCCTTCTAAAGTCATGCCACGTTCCTTTACCAGCAAATGAATTCGTTTGATGATTTCGATATCCTCTTTCCGATACTGACGCACTCCCCTACCCGCTTTCTTCGGGTGGATTTGTGGAAATTCCTTCTCCCAATACCGCAATGTAGATTCCTGCAAATCGAACATACGAGCCACTTCACTGATGGAATAGTATAATTTCATTTTTTTGTCTGAATAATGCATAACACCCCTAATCACCTTAATCCAACATCTTACCTTGATTCTCGGCTATCTGAATCATACGGTCATAATCTTCAGCGCTCAGATCCATAAAATAATAATTTACCGGATTCACCACTTTCCCTTTCACATGTACCTCATAATGCAGATGCGGGCCTGTGCTTTTGCCGGTGTTTCCTACACCTCCGATTACCTCTCCACGCACTACTTTTTTGCCCAATTTAGTACGGAAGTCCTTCAGATGCGCATACACGGTCTGATAACCGAATCCATGATCCACAATAATCATATTGCCATATCCAGTCTGCCAACCCATCTTCACTACCTTACCGTCGCCCGTGGCATAGACATCCGTACCCGGATTTGCCGAAAAATCCATACCTGCATGAAAACGAGTCGTACCATAAATCGGATCGATACGAGTACCATAGCCCGATGCCGTCTTTTTCAAATTCTTATTGGCAATAGGCTGGATGGCTGGAATACATTTCAACATTTCATCGTGATTCTTACACATTTCCACCACATCGTCAAACGAGTTCGACTGTATATACAGTTGCTTGGTAAGCATATCCAATTTCTGTGTGGTATTAATCACCAATTCGGCATCAGCCAAATCCATCAGATGTTCATAACGGTTGGTACTGCCATAACCCGCCTGACGGATGGCAGAGGGAATAGGATCGGCCTGGAAAATCACTCTATACAGATTATCATCGCGCTGCTGAATGTCTTGCAGCACTCCCATAGCTTCGTCTAAACGACGAGAAAGCACATTGTATTGAGCCTGCAGACGACTGTTCTCCTTGCGAAGTTCTTTCTCGGAAGGAGAGCCAAAGATGAACAGCAGCACCAGAAAGCTGCCAGCCCCAAAGCCCATACCGATAAAGAGCCTACGCAAATAGCTCATTATCCGCTGCCGAACGGTAGGATAGATACGGTCGTAAGTCTGTGTCTGAGGATTATAGATATAGTAAACTTTGCGCATTGGCAGTAAATATTTCATTATCAATGCGGCAAATATAGGAAAAACAAGCTATCTTTGCGAGGTTTTTTTGAGAAATATAAGATTTATGAGGGACGATTTATGTTTTATAAGAAATATCAATGGCCCGTATTTTCTCAAATTAAACGAGCGTACTATCGGAAACAATAAATCAGAAAGATAAACATTTATGTTGACAGCAAATGAAATCAGAGACTCATTCAAGAGTTTCTTTGAAAGCAAAGGACATCAGATTGTACCTTCTGCACCGATGGTCATCAAGGACGACCCTACCTTGATGTTTACCAATGCAGGTATGAACCAGTTCAAGGATATTATCTTGGGAAATCACCCTGCCAAGTTCAAACGGGTGGCCGACTCACAAAAGTGCCTGCGTGTAAGCGGCAAGCACAACGACCTGGAGGAAGTAGGCCATGATACGTACCACCATACCATGTTCGAAATGTTGGGAAACTGGTCGTTTGGCGACTATTTTAAGAAGGAAGCCATTTCCTGGGCATGGGAATACCTGGTAGATGTACTGAAAATCGACCCGAAAGACCTCTATGCTACCGTATTCGAAGGCAGCGCTGAAGAAGGTTTGGAACGCGACAACGAAGCCGCGTCTTACTGGGGACAGTTCTTGCCGAAGGACCATATTCTGAACGGCAACAAGCATGATAACTTCTGGGAAATGGGCGATACAGGTCCCTGCGGCCCTTGCTCGGAAATCCACATCGACTCCCGTTCGGAAGAAGAGAAAGCATTGGTACCCGGTCGGGAACTGGTGAACAAGGACCATCCGCAAGTCATCGAAATCTGGAACCTTGTGTTCATGCAGTTCAACCGCAAGGCCGACGGCTCACTGGAAGGACTGCCTGCCAAGGTGATTGACACCGGTATGGGCTTTGAACGACTGGTGCGCACCTTGCAAGGCAAAACATCCAACTATGATACCGACGTGTTCCAACCCATCTTGACAGCCATTGCCAACATGACCGGAAAGAAGTATGGCGACAACGAACAAGACGATATTGCCATGCGTGTGATAGCCGACCACATCCGTACCATCGCCTTCTCTATCACCGATGGACAGCTACCCAGCAATGCCAAGGCCGGTTATGTAATTCGCCGCATCTTGCGCCGTGCTGTGCGCTATGGCTACACATTCTTGGGCCAGAAGCAGGCCTTTATGTACAGACTGCTGCCCGTACTGATAGAAAACATGGGAGGTGCTTATCCGGAACTGAATGCACAGAAAGAACTCATAGCCAAGGTTATCAAGGAAGAAGAAGAATCATTCCTCCGCACATTGGAAACCGGTATCCGCCTGCTGGACAAGACCATGGCCGATGCCAAAGCAGCCGGAAAGACCGAAATCAGCGGAAAGGATGCCTTTACGCTGTATGATACCTTCGGATTCCCGCTCGACCTGACTGAACTGATTCTCCGCGAAAACGGTATGACGGCCGACCTGAAAGAGTTTGATGCAGAAATGCAGCAACAGAAACAGCGTGCCCGCAACGCAGCTGCTGTGGAGACCGGCGACTGGGTGACGCTGCAGGAAGGAACTACTGAATTTGTAGGCTACGACTATACCGAATATGAAACCAGTATCTTGCGCTATCGCCAGATTAAGCAGAAGAATCAGACCTTGTATCAGATTGTACTGGACAAGACCCCGTTCTATGCTGAAAGCGGTGGCCAGGTGGGCGACACCGGTGTTTTGGTCAACGAATTCGAGACCATCGAAGTAATCGATACCAAGAAAGAGAACAACCTGCCTATCCACATCACCAAAAAATTGCCCGAACACTTGGAAGCACCGATGATGGCATGCGTTGATACCGATAAGCGCGCCGCTTGTGCAGCCAACCACTCGTGTACACACTTGTTGGATGCTGCCCTGCGCGAAGTATTAGGCGACCACGTAGAACAGAAGGGCTCGCTGGTAACGCCCGATTCACTGCGTTTCGACTTCTCTCACTTCCAGAAAGTGACCGACGAACAGATTCGCCAGATGGAACACATTGTAAATGCCAAGATTCGTGCCAACATTCCCTTGCAGGAATATCGCAACATCCCCATCGAAGAAGCCCGTGAACTGGGTGCCATCGCTCTCTTCGGCGAAAAATACGGCGACCATGTACGCGTCATCCAATTTGGCAATTCCATCGAGTTCTGCGGCGGTACTCATGTCAGTGCCACCGGAAACATCGGTATGGTGAAGATTGTGAGCGAAAGCTCGGTAGCAGCCGGTGTGCGCCGTATCGAGGCCTTTACCGGAGCGCGTGTAGAAGCCATGCTGGATACTTTCCAGGACACCATGCGCGACTTGAAGGCCCTCTTCAACAATGCTCCCGACCTGACAGCCGCTATCCGCAAATACATTGACGAGAATGCCGGACTGAAGAAGCAGGTGGAAGACTTCATGAAAGAAAAAGAAAGCCAGCTGAAAGAAAAGCTGCTGCAAAGCGTGAAAGAAGTAAACGGTGTGAAGGTAATCAAGTTCACTGCTCCGGTACCCGCCGAAACCGTGAAGAACATCGCTTTCCAACTGCGTGGCGAAATCACCGAAAATCTCTTCTTTGTAGCCGGCACCGTACACGACGGTAAACCCATGCTGACCGTGATGCTGAGCGACAACCTCGTGGCAGGCGGCCTGAAAGCCGGCATGCTGGTAAAAGAAGCTGCCCGCCTGATTCAAGGTGGCGGTGGTGGCCAGCCCCACTTCGCCACAGCCGGCGGTAAGAACTCCGACGGACTGAGCGCAGCCGTAGATAAAGTAATCGAACTGGCAGGCATCTAATCCCGCCAGACGCAACTAGCTGCAAAGCCCCGTGCAAGTACCTGCCTACCTCATAGCAGGTATCTGCATGGGGCTTTTTTTATACCTTCCCCGCCTCTCAGCCCTAACTGCTCCGTAGCAAACCCGTAGTTTCTCCGTGCAGAGGTACTTCTGCGTGGGAAAGCTACGGAGGTGTTCCCTGCCTGTTGCGCCGCAGATACGGCGCAGACCCTCTACAAAGGCGAAGGAAAACGAGGCTAAAAGCGCACTGCGCCCTCTTCGCCTATCGTAAATCCACGGACTGCTTTCAATGTGGTTACTTCCTGTAGTTTTCCCCGCTTATTATAAGTTTCCGACTTCACCAGCCCTATGCCTTTGGCGTACCATTCTACTATCTTATCTTTGCTAGACATCCACCAAGCTCTCTTACGGACTTCCATACTCAGTTTGGCACATTCAAATCTTCCTGCTTCAGTTTCCAGCACCTCAACTCCTGAATATTCGCCTTTTACAGAAGCTTTGAATTTATAAATTGATGCCTTATACATATAATGTGACTCCGGCATAGACAGATGAAGAGGAATGCTATCCGGTAGAGGTACATACACCCTGCCTACTGCATAAATACGTCTGGAATATTCTTTCCATTCCTTTTCTATATCCTCTTTTTTCCCATTTTTATAACCGGAAGCAATAAATTTATAAGATTCTTCATTCTCTTTCTTAGAATCCATAATAACTCTGTCTGTCTTCTTATCTTTATGGCAATACTCATACTCATCTATATTGGTCTTGGCACGAATTTCAGAAGGAGAGTAACTATCTCCATACCATGCTTTGGTTACAAAGGTAGTATCGTCTTTATAAACCACCTTTTCCACGATTACAGAGTCTATTAATACCCTGTTGTTCTTCTTATCTATCGTCTCGTAAATTAAGACAGCCCCCTCTTTCATACAGCAATACTGCGCATGAATACAGGTAGAGAATAAAATTAATAAAAAATATACGCAAAAAGATTTCATAAGCAAATATATGTTTAGACATTTGCAAATGTATTAACAACAAAACATACAAAAAATGAAAGCAACAACTATTTTTAAATGCCCAATTGTTGTTTTAGCAATTTTTATATGTTCTTGTTCTAATGATATTGCCACAGAATAGGAGAATGTAGAAAACCTTGAAGAAATTCAAATACAAGGAAAGCAGCCTTTAAATCCTCAAATGATGTTACACATGTATTTACTAAAAAATTCCCATCTTCTAAAACTGAATATGATTTTATTGATGAGTATCTTGAAACTATATTAGTATTGAACAGCAAGCAGGAAATGATTTCTACCACCAAACAAGTGTATTCAAAAATAGACTCACTACCCAACGTAAAGAAATCACTCTTGAAAGATATGGTTTCCATCGCCTTATGCAGTGTCAATCTTTGGCAACCCATAGAATAATCTAATCAGACTGCTATAAAACAAGAGTCCTAAAGAGTTTTACGAATTCTTTAGGACTCTTGTTTTATAGCAGCAGTTACACCCATTGCAGAATTTCTTATCTCTCAATTCACTTTTTATGAAAAAACGGTACGCACATCAGCAGCAAAGGGTAAAGCATACTATCAATGTTGTTTTCACACCTGCATACCGTTCTCTCTTTTCGCTCTACCGATAACTGCTATCGAAACTTCCGTGAACCACTGCTTTTAATACCGATAGCAACCCTCTACCTTTGCGGCAAAATTAAAAATCAAAAGGATTATGACACAATTAATGATGGTATGGACAGCAACCGTATGCTTTCTGTTGCTGGCATTGGCCCTGAGAACTATCGAGAGATTCCGCATGGCTACTCATTCAGATGAAAAAGCACACCACCTGGTAGAGTTGGAAAAAGAAGCCCGTTTAATCTATTGCCCCGGAGACATAGCAGATGAAGAAGATTCCGACGACCTATAACACCGAGCATCTGTCTGAAATCGGTTTTTTCCTGGCCGACTATGCCGCCTGGCTGCTGGGCAGCGGTGCTACTTGTATCCGTATAGAAAAGAATGTGCGACGCATGGCCGAGGCGTTCAACGTACACCTTACCCTGGCCCTGATGCCCTCTACCGTATTTGTGTCGGTATGGCAAAACAGCCCCACAGAAGCCATCCACCACAACTGCGCCCACCACAAAGGGGGCATCAGTTTCTATATCATCACACAACTGAGCAAACTGAGTTGGGAGGTAGCCGACGGAAAGACCGACTTCAATGGCGCCCAACTGGAAATGTCACGCATTGTGGAACACCCCCAGCACACCGGACGATGGACAGTGCTGCTATTGGCCTCGCTGGCCAATGCTTCGTTCTGCCGCCTGTTTCAGGGAGATGCCGTATCTATGCTGATAGTATTCATAGCCACCGTGGCCGGCTACTTCTTGAAACAAGTGATGCTGGAAGACAAACACGACGTGCGACTCACATTCTTCTGCTCGGCATTCTTCTCATCGGTCATTGCAGCCGGAGGCTATGTATTCGGTTGGGGAAATACACCCGACATCGCATTGGGTACCAGTGTACTGTATCTGATACCAGGCGTGCCCTATATCAATTCGGTGAGCGATATGCTCGACGGACACTACCTCTGCTCTTTCAGCCGCTTTATGAACGCTGCCATCCTTACTTTCTGCCTGTCGGCCGGATTGTGTGGCGGACTTCTGCTGATGAACTTACGTTGGTTTTAATAAAAAACATCTAATCCTCAGACTATGATATTTTCCCTTCTCCAAGACGGATTCTTTGCAGCGATTGCTGCTATCGGTTTTGCCAGCATCAGTAATCCGCCCCGTCGCGTGTACGGTTGCTGCGCACTCACAGCAGCTGTGGGTCATGCTTGCCGTTATTTACTGATGAACAACGGACTGCACAATCTCCACATTATCCCTGCCAGTTTTGTGGCAGCCTTTACCATCGGCACACTGGCCGTGATACTAGCCCCTAAAGTGAAGTGCCCGGCCGAATCGTGCTTTGCTCCGGCCCTGCTGCCCATGATACCCGGTATGTATGCCTACCGCTGTGTAAAAGCCTTGTTGCTCTGTCTGTTCCAATCGGATGAATCCACCTTTGAACATTACTTTTACCTACTGAGCTATAACGGATTAACCTGTGTATTTATTATTCTTGGCATGGTGATTGGTGCCACCGTACCTATGTTCCTCTGGAAAAAAATCTCCTTCCAGGCCACTCGATAAAGTAAAATCCATAACTTTGTAAATCAATGTACCGAATAAGCATGGAATTTAGACAACTGAAATATTTCGTAAAAGCAGCAGAAACGCTGAACTTCTCGGAGGCAGCCAAAGCGCTGAACATCACGCAAAGCACGCTGTCGCAGCAAATAAGACAATTGGAACAAGAAGTAGACATGCAACTGTTCCAGCGCAACAGCCACATGGTAAATCTGACCGAAGCCGGCGAGGAGCTGTTGCCTTTTGCCCTGCAGACACTCTATGCAGCTGAAACTTGCACGGAACGTATGCACGACCTGAAACAGCTACTTACCGGTACGCTAAACATCGGCGTAACCTTTACCTTCAGTCCACTGCTCACCGAGACTTTACTGGCCTTCATGAAAGCCTATCCCCGGGTGAAGCTCAACATCTATTATAAGCCCATGGAAGAACTGATGGAGATGCTGGGACGCCACGAAATAGATTTTGTACTGGCCTTTAAGCCCAGCCGCCGCTATGCCGGTATCGAATCGCACGTATTGTTCAACAATCATCTGGCAGCCATCGTCAACAAACACCATCCGCTAGCCAGAAGAGAAAAGGTGACACTGGCAGAAGTTGAGAAATACGATATCGCCCTGCCGGCACACGGCATGCAGGCACGCAACGCATTCGATCAAGTCATCTCGCGTTACTGCCCACATTTCAGAGTACGCGCAGAATTAAATGAGGTACATATCCTACTGAACCTGGTGCGGCAAAGCGAATTGGTAACTATTCTTTCAGAGGCTACGATACACGATGAAGAAGATGTAAAGGCCATTCCTCTAGACGTACCTGAAAATGATATGGAAGGATGTATCCACATGCTGGAAAATGCCTATCGAAAACACTCTGCCCAACAGTTTATCCGATTGCTGAGCGAGTCAAATGCCATCAGAAAACACATGCATTCCTGGATTTGACGGAACCATACAGGTCTGAGATAAAAAAACAAAAAATGCAATCAGCTTGCAAATTCTTTGTTGTATCTTTGCTGCATAAATCAAGACAGCATGATACATTCCACCCTTAACCAACCTTCTATAGAAGAAGCAGAAAAGCTGCTGAAAGAGGCTCACGTACACCTCACAGCCATACGGATTGCCGTATTAAGGGAAATCATGCAGCTAGACCATACCTTTACATTAGCTGATATGGAAGAGCGGATGGACACAATGGATACGTCTACCCTCTTCCGCACACTGACGCTGTTTTTGCAACATAAATTGCTGCATGAAGTGGACAATGGCAGTGGATCGAAACTGTATTGCAGATGCGTATGCAACTCCCTACAGCATCACTCACACATCCACTTTACTTGCACAGCATGCGGACAAACCTTCTGCATCAAAAACATTGACAGCTCACAGATTCCTTACCCCAAAAACTTTGAGGTAGAAGAAATCAACTGCGTAATGAAAGGTCTATGCCCCGAATGTAAACAGAAAAAACATACACAAAGATGAAAGAAATATTTGAACTGATTAACGGCATGGCCCCCTATCTGATATTGGGCTTCTTATTGGCCGGACTGATGCATGCTTTTGTTCCCAACACCCTTTATCGCCGCTATGTGGGGCAGAACTCGTTCCGATCTGTATTCAATGCAGCCATGCTGGGTATTCCGCTTCCACTCTGTTCGTGTGGAGTGATTCCTACTGCCATGTCGCTCCGCAAAGAAGGAGCCTCGAAAGGAGCTACCATATCATTCCTTATCGCCACTCCCCAAACCGGTGTAGATTCCATCATAGCCACTTACTCACTCATGGGACTTCCTTTCGCCGTAGTGCGTCCCATAGTGGCATTAGCCACAGCTTTATTTGGCGGCTGCCTGGTGAATAAGCTGGATAACACACTGAATGAAACGGTTATCTCTGAAACTGAAGAATCAACCACCGGCACCCCTCACCGCTCTTTTGGAGAGAAACTGAAAACAGCCCTTCACTATGCCTTCGTAGATATGATGCAAGACATTGGCAAGTGGTTGGTAGTAGGTTTGGTAGTAGCTGGTCTGATTACCGTATTTGTACCCGACAGTTTCTTCGCTGTTTTTGCAGATAAACCCCTGCTCAGTATGTTGCTGGTATTGGCCTTTGCCATTCCTATGTATCTCTGTGCTACCGGCTCCATTCCTATTGCCGTGGCTTTGATGCTGAAAGGATTGTCGCCCGGCACAGCATTGGTGCTGCTGATGGCCGGCCCGGCTATCAATGCAGCCTCCATTCTGGTCATCAGCAAAGTGATGGGTAAAAAAACACTGACTCTATACCTCACCTCTATCATCTCCGGAGCCATCATCTTCGGACTGGGTATCGACTACCTGCTTCCGCGAGAATGGTTTACAGCCCCTCTGGCACAAATGCAGTCGTGTCACCATGATGGCATCAACTACCTTCATCTGGGCAGTTTCATTCTGTTGGCCATTCTATTAATGAATGCCTTCATACAGCGTTATCGCACACCTGCCCCCTGCGCTTGTCATGGACACCACTGTGCATGCCATTCTGAAAAAGAAGATAAGGAGAAATGGACCATTACTGTAAAAGGGATGACTTGCAACCATTGCAAAAACAACGTAGAAAAAGCTATCTTGAAAGTAGAAGGCGTAACACAAGCGGAAGCCAACCTGAACAGCGGTCAAGTGGTAATCCATGGCAAAGCCGACCAGACTGCCATAGTACAAGCCATAGAAAGCATTGGTTTTGAGGTAGAGTAAAATTTACTCTACCTGCTCCGGCGGATAATTCACCAAATACAGAGTACCCGTGGCACGGGTAAAAGCCGTATACAACCAACGAAAATAATCAGGGGTAAGGTACTCATCAGTCATATACCCCTGATCCAGAAACACATTTTTCCATTGTCCTCCTTGTGCCTTGTGGCAAGTTACAGCATACGCATATTTCACCTGAACCGCATTGTAGTAAATATCAGCCTTCATTTTTTTCATTCGCTCACGTTTCAACGGGATATCAGCATAATCTTCCAATACTTGATAGAACAGCCGGTCGTTATCAGCTTTAGGCAAAGCAGGAGCATCACTATGCAGGGTATCAAGCAGCAGGTTTACCTCCATCTCCAGTTCTTGACAATCAGGAAAAGCCAGCAACACATCGGCAAAACGAAATCCGTAAAGTTCTCGAGTACGGCGTACACGCTTTACCACAGCCAATTCTCCGTTGGCTATAAAATCGGGTACAGACTCAGCTTGCTCTGCCGTTTGCGAATCTTTCTTCAGTTCTGCTATCAAGCGTTCCGTCCAGTAATAACTGTTTTTTGCCACCATCAGCCAATCCCCCGACTCCAATTCCTCTTCGTGCCACAAGATTTGAGCCCGAATACCCTTATTATAAATATTCGCCCTTTTATTGCTACGACATATCACAATCGTTTCATCCATTCCGTCGCGACTGTAACACTGTTCCAAAGCATCAATCAATTCATTGCCTGGCAACACCTTTATATCAGCAAAGCCAGTCACCCTAATCTTTGGCAATGACCAACATTCTTCGTCCTGAAGCTTTTGACGCAATCGAGTAGCATTCCACAAAATACCGGAATCTAATCCCTGCCTCACCACATGAGTCAAATCTACCTCTGTTACATCCAAGCCGTAACCACGCAAAGCATCACTCCATAGAGCCGGACTCTGCTCTTCACCCACGGGGGGAAGCTGAGCCGTATCACCCATCAACAGCAAACGGCATCCCTGGCCGGCATACACAAACTGCACCAAATCGTCGAGCAGACGACCGGTACCGAAGGAAGCCCCCGACAACCCCTCATTGGAAATCATCGATGCCTCATCTACTATAAACAGGGTATGAGTGGAGAGATTATCGCTGAGTGAAAAATTACCCAACTCATTGGAAAAAGCCTGCTGCCGATAAATCTTCTTATGAATGGTAAAAGCAGCATGTCCGGCATAGGCAGAAAATACCTTGGCCGCCCTGCCTGTAGGAGCCAACAATACGTTCTTCTGCTGCAAACGGTCCAGCGTACGCACCAAAGCTGCCACCAGCGAAGTCTTACCAGTACCGGCATACCCACGGAGAATGAATACACCGTCGGCACTGCCTGCCGTCAAGAACGAAGCCAGTAATTTTATAGCAATTTCCTGCTCAGAAGTTGGCTGATAAGGAAAATTTTCCTTAATTTGCGTTTCTAAATAGTTATTTATCATTTTTGTAAAAGAAAAAAGTCCGGATAACGGCTATTATTCAATTTATTTCTTTTATTTTTGCGGTGCGAATATAATAACTAAAAAACATATTTATCATGAAAACAGTATTTAATATCGTTTTAGGCTTATGTGCAGTGGTATTGGTTTACATCTGCTATGCCAGCATTATGGGACCTATCGATTTTGAGAATGCCAAAAAGCACAGAGATGCTGCAGTTATCGCTCGCCTAATGGATATCCGTAAGGCACAAGCTGAGTATCGTAACATGAACGATCAGCAATACACTGCCAACTTCGACACACTGATTGACTTCGTAAAGAACCAGAAGTTGCCGTTCGTCTTCAAACAAGGAGAACTGACCGACAAACAGTTGGAAGAAGGCATGACTGAAAAGAAAGCTATGCGCATCATCGAAAAAGCTCAGAAAACCGGTAACTTCAGTGAAGTGAAGAAACTTGGTTTGGAAAACTTCAAACGTGACACTATGTGGGTAGCTATCTTGGATACTATCTTCCCCAAAGGATTTAATCCGGATTCTATGCGTTACATTCCTTTCGGTAATGGCGCTCAATTTGAAATGGCTATCAAGAACGATACAGCCAAGTCTGGTGCTCCGTTCTGTCTGTTGGAAGTAAAAGCTCCTTATGACATCTATCTGAACGGTTTGGACAAACAAGAAATTGCCAACCTGAAAGATTTGCAAACCAAAATGAATAAGTACACTGGTCTGATGATCGGTAGCTTGGAAACTGCTAACAACAATGCCGGTAACTGGGAATAATAATTTGAAAGACATAGATTTTTCCCAATCGGAACAATATACTTTATCCATCCGTCTTAGTACGGATGGATTTTCTTTTTCTGTGTTCAACCCTCACAACGATGATTCCCTTTCATCCATCGACTATCCGATAGATGAAACTCTTTCTCTTACGGCCAATCTGAAACAGACGTTTCGGGAACTGACATGGATAAACCATACCTTCCGAAAGGTGAATATACTGATAGCTACCCGCCGCTTTACCCTCATGCCATTAGAGTTTTTCGAGGATGAGCAGGCAGAATCTATCTTTTATCATAACTGCAGCCAGCGCGACAATGAACTGATACAATATAACATTCTGCATAAGAATAATATCGTAGTGCTGTTTGGCATGGATAAAAGTAGCCATACTTTCCTGACGGAGCAGTTTCCTGACGCACGATTTTATGCACAAGTCAGCCCATTCATAGACTATCTCTCGGCCAAGAGCCGCTTGGGCAACAACCAAAAGCTCTATGCGCACTTACATCCACATGCCATAGACCTATACAGTTATGAACGGGGGCATTTACTATTGTGCAATTCGTTCGAATGCAAAGAAACCACCGATAGCCTGTATTACATCCTTTACACCTGGAATTTGTTAAATCTAAATCAGGAAAGAGATGAACTGCATCTTTGTGGAAATCTGCAAGGGAAAGAACAATTATTGGATGGTTTGAAGAAATATATCAGAAGAGTATTTATCATGACACCCACCGAGAACCTTGACTTGCAGGCCATTGTCAGTCTGGGTGAGTGATTAAGTGTACAACTTTAAAAACAAAACATACTATTACCTTATGCGAGTAATCAGTGGAATATATAAACGAAGACGATTTGACGTGCCGCGCACCTTCAAAGCACGCCCCACAACAGATTTCGCCAAAGAGAACCTATTCAACGTATTGGCCAACTACATAGACTTTGAAGAAGGAGTACGTGCACTGGATTTATTTGCAGGCACAGGAAGTATCAGTATCGAATTGGTATCACGCGGATGTGATCAGGTAATCAGCCTGGAAAAAGACCGTGACCACCATGCCTTCATCTGTAAGATTATGCAAGAAGTGAAGACCGACAAATGTATACCTATACGGGGCGATGTATTCAAGTATTTGCAGGGAGGCAAGGAGCAATTTGATTTTATCTTTGCCGACCCACCCTATGAACTGAACGGTTTGGAAACAATTCCAGATCTGGTATTTGATAATCACCTCTTAAAAGAAAACGGTCTGTTTGTACTAGAACATGGCAAGAAAAACAATTTTGAATCCCATCCGCATTTTATTGAAAAAAGAGTCTACGGAAGTGTGAATTTCTCGTTCTTCCGATAAACAGCAACCGTATTTCATCATTTATAGCAAAGGCGCCAGGAGTCGCACCAGACTCTCGGCCGCTTTTCTATACCAAGGTCGTTTAATCCAATTCTTCAGTAACACCTGCACGGCCTCTCGCTGATCTTGTATAAAGACTTCACGCAACTGCAATGCTGTCTCTACATCGTAGATAAAAGCATTTACCTCAAAATTATGCTCAAAACTGCGGAAATCTATATTGGTAGAACCTACTGTAGAGAATGCATCGTCCGATACCATCAGTTTAGAATGCAAAAAGCCCTTTTTATAAAAATATACCTTCACCCCTGCCCGCAACACATCGGCCAGATAAGAACAAGAAGCCAAATGAGTTAAGCGGCTATCGGCCCGCATAGGCAACATCAAGCGCACATCCACGCCCGACAGTGCAGCCTGCTGCATGGCTTGAAGCACGGATTCAGTAGGAAGAAAATAAGGAGTCTGCATATAAAAATATTTTTCAGCTCCCTGCAAAGCCTTTGTCAAGCCGAACATAATCTCTCGCCAAAGTCCCACAGGCTCACTGGTCACTATCTGAGCCAATGCCATACCAGAGTCTTTTATTTCAGGAAAATAGTAGGCCGATGTTATCAAGGTACGGTCTACAAAATACCAGTCGAGCAGAAAAGCAGTCTGCAAGCCATATACAGCCTTTCCTTGAATCTGCAAATGCGTATCGCGCCAAATGCCCCAAGATAATCCCCTGACATACCTTTCTGCCAGATTCATCCCTCCTACAAAGCCTATACAACCATCAATGACCACAATTTTCCGGTGATTTCGATAATTGACCTTGCTAGTAAACTGAGGAAAACGAACTTTTAAAAAACTACGTACCTCAATGCCGGCTTCACGCATGGTTTCGAAAAAAGCATGAGGAACGTGCCAGCACCCCACATCATCGTAGATTACCCTTACTTCTACACCGGCACGTGCTTTTTCTATCAGCACATCACGCACCATCCTGCCCACCGCGTCATCTTCGAATATATAAAATTCCAGATGAATATGCCGCTTGGCCTGCTGCAAATGACAGAGTAAAGCCTGAAGCATGGAACTCCCCTCTGTAAAAGCCTGCACAGAATTTCCTTCAAAAGGATAAGCTTGATTAGTATATTGAAACAGATGTATCAACCCCTTGTACTGAGCCGGCAAATCAGAAAGTTCCTGGCCACGATAAGCCAGCATGGATTTCTTCATCAACCGGCTATAGAGTTTCTTCCCTATCAGCCGCTCCCTACGCTGACTGCGTCCGAAGAAGAAATAGAAGACAAGGCCTACAACAGGAAGAAACATCAACACCAATATCCATGCCAACGTCTTCACCGGATTACGATTATCCAGTACGATTACTACAATCGTACCGATGATAGCACCGAAATAAAGTATATCGAATGCAACTGTTGCTATTTGGCTCAAAAGCAGATTCCAATCTATCATAACAACTCTCTTCCTTTATCTACAACAAATATAAAGGAAAAGAGTTGAAAAGACAATGCTATGACCTGATTTTTATCTGTCAGAACCTTCGAGGACCAAAGCCGCCGCGATGACCGGGTCCGAATCCTCTACCCGGACCTTGCATGCCTTTCTGAGCATTTTTACCGCCAAAAATATTGAGCCGATAAATGAAATGAACCATGCAATAACTGTTCACACCATTGTATTGATAAACGGAACGACCGCTGGAAGTCAACGAACGGCTGATGTTGCTCTGCTGCCTCAGAATATCATACATTTCAAAACTTACGGTAGCAGCCCCCTTCAAGAATGTTTGTGAAAGCTGCGCATTCCAGATAAGTTCGTTACGGTTCATACTGGCATCCGAGAATCCGCGGCGACTTTGATTGGAAATATTGGTAGACAGGCTCATGCTCCAAGGTGCTGTAACCGTAGTAAAGGCACCATAAGAGAAATCATAAGGTTCCTGATTATTTTTAGGTGTCAGCTTATCCTTTTCTATGGTGTAAGAGAACGAACCATTCACACCCAACTCTAACCAATCGTTACGGAAGGTGGCATTCAACCGCTCGCTCAACTTCAAGTCAGTAGTAGTATTCTTTTGCTCCACAGCCTCTTCACCCTTGCCCGAAGTAAGAAAGCCCACATTGTTGGCATACCGTACGAATGAATGCGTACCTACATTGAATTTCTTATTCTTCAAGGCTGTATTAAAGCCAAACATGCCAAAAGCATTCCAGTTACCGTTGATATTCTTCGGCGTTACCGTCCATCCACCCGTTTCCTCGTTATACGCTCTGCTGTTGCTTATACTGTTGCGTGTAGTCTGAAAAGAAGCATGCGTAAAGACTGAACGTTGTTTGTCGGGCAAATAATTGTTATAGAATAGCCGGATATTATGACTGAATGACGGCTTCAAATCAGGATTACCCACTCTGATATTCAGCGGATTAGAATTATCAGTAATGGGCAATAGGTTCTCCATGCCGGGCTGGCTGCTACTGCCCCGATAAATAAAACGCAGCTGACTGACTTTCGAAAAACGGAATCGTAAATCTATATTCGGAGAAAAGTTGAACACATGGCGCACAGATACTGTATCGGTTTCTCCTTTCCGGTAAGTCAACCGGGTATTCTGCGGCTGGAAAGACATGCCTGCATTCAACTGATACAGCGGACGGATGACACGCAGCCCCACCATGGCCTCATGATTATACGTCTTATATTCTGCATATTTGCTCTGATTCTTATCTTTATAGTCTGCATAATCGGCAGGAAGTTCATCCCCCATCTCCCAGCCGGTTTCCGAGCGTATCAGATCGTAGGTACTCTTATCATTCTCGCTATAGCTATACTTAAAGCGGTACTTAAACTGCAGGAAGATGGCCTTGGCTATCGGCTCGCTGTAAGTAAGGTCGGTAGTAAGGCTGTAGTTCGACTTAGGCGAAGTGATATACCTGCGGATAGGGTCTCCCTTGGACAAGGCACTGCCTTCCTGCTGCTGAAAATACCAGATATCCGACGAACTGAACTGGTCATCATCACTGTCGCCGTAGCTGAAATGCTCTCTCAGTGTAATGTTCCGTCCTCTGGCATTCAGTTTGCGGTTCAGCTGCAAGGTAGCATTTGCCGAAAGCGAATGGCTATCCGAGTAAGATTCAGAATTGCTGGTATTTACCCGAATATCCTTCAACGGGTCGTCCTGCATCAAATCCGCCTCGGCCAGTTTCTTCAAATCCAAATAATCGTTCGGATTAGCTACCAGTCCGAAAGGGTCTTGACTGAATGTGCCCGACATGGAAGCCGAACTGCTCTCGGTCTTGGAGTAGGACACATTAGGCCGGAAGATGATATTGGTCAGCGTATCCGGCTTCCACTCCAGACGAAAATCTGCCCGAAACGACTGCGAGGTATTGGCTGAGAGAGAATTGGAATTAGAGAACGAAGAAGACGCCCCTGCATTCAGGAAGTTTTCCGCATACCCTGTACTGCTGGCATCATTTCCCCGATAGTTATATTGCACACTTCCGCCCAGATCCAGTTTTTCCGATTCAGTGGCAAAGTTCAATCCCAGCTCCTTAGTAGCCGTCAGACCGTTGCTACGCCTCCAGCGCGGTCCGCCTCCACCGGCCGAGAATCCCTGGTCGTTCACATTATTGGCACCAGCTATCAAAGTGACCTGTGTCTTATCCTGGAAATAATTCACCATGGCACGTCCTATGTAGCGGTCTTCCGTACCGGCAGCCAAATCCACGTTGCCAAACAGCCCACGGTTCATGCCTTTCTTTACGGTGAGGTCGAGCACGGTTTCCTCTTCCCCGTCGTCAATGCCGGTAATGCGGGCCAGGTCCGACTTCTTATCATACGTCTTCAGCTTGTCAATCATTTCCACGGGCAGGTTCTTCAAGCCGGTCTTCACATCGCCCCCGAAGAACTCCTTGCCGTCCACCATGATTTTCTTCACCTCCTTACCGTTGATTTTCACATTGCCGTCTTCATCGATTTCAGCTCCCGGCAATTTTTTGACCAGCTCTTCCAGCATGGCACCTTCAGGGGTACGATAAGCCGAGGAGTTAAAAGCTACGGTATCTTCTACCACCTGCACCTGCGGTGCTTCGGCCACTACCACGGCCTCGGCCAGCATCACAGCATCGGATTCCAGCGTTAAGGTACCAATATCTTTCACAGGAACAGCCTTGGCCAGCCACATAGGAATCTGCCGGCTCTTATAGCCTATATAAGAAACTTTCAGCAAATACTTGCCGGGCTTCACCCTAGGCAATTTAAAATAACCGTCATTAGAACTTGCCACTCCGGCAGCCTGACTGCTGTCCGGTAGAGCCAACAACTGCACGGTGGCTTGCATGGCAGGAGCCTTGGTATCTCCTTCCATCACGCGGCCCGACACCACGATTCCATTTGTTTGCGAAAAGGCAGCGGACGCCATTGTCAGCAACAGCATCATGCCCAACATCCATTTTCTCATGTCTATTCTATTCTTAATCTATAACTCAGTGCCCTGTTTGTGTCACACTGTTACCTGGTTTGACTAAAATAGAACAGAAAGGTTTAATGAGCCAACAGTTTTTTACCCTTTGCGATGCTTAAACATGGAATCCACAGCAGCTTTCTTAATACCATATTCCAGGCATAGCACATTAATGATAAGAAATATCAAAAACGACGAGGTGTCTACCGAGGTTACATCGCCCTTCATCACCCTATAGAGCATTCCGCCAAAAACGAACAGTACCGTTAGAAAAATGGCATTTCTGGTAGACGAGTTTCGAATCTGTTCTATCTGCTTACTTTCATTCTTATTCAGAGCAAACAGTATCATCAAGGCACCTGCCATCATCAGCAGTTTGGAGCATTCCTTATAAAACAACAGGTTAGCGTCGGTCACCCGGCCCATCAGCAGCATGATAAAAGGCAAAAACAGAGCGAGTGCAATCACAAAATACCCCAAGGGGCGACAATATACAGGCAGTAAAGCTTTCATCTGACTATGAGTAATTTAAATGATACAATATATTTTTCAGAGGCAAAGGTAACATTTATTGCCGAAAGAACTATCTTTGCCATTGGATAAAATCTCCGAATCGAAACCATCATTAAAAATACGCATATGAGTAAACAAATAGTAATCCTTTGCGATAATCTGGCCGACAACTTGACAAAGGCCATCAATGAATGTCCGCACGATAAACTTTTCATTCTGACCGACGAACATACCCATCACTTGTGCATGCCCTTGGTGCAACACATTCCGGCATTGAACCATGCAGAAGAGATTACCATCGGTGCAGAAGATGTACATAAGAATCTGGACACACTGGCGCAGGTATGGCAAACGCTCAGCCATCAAGGAGCCAGCCGGCATTCCCTGCTCATCAATATAGGCGGTGGCATGGTGACCGATTTAGGCGGATTCGCAGCTTCCACCTTTAAGCGAGGCATCTCTTATATCAACCTGCCCACCACCCTGCTGGCCATGGTCGATGCCTCGGTTGGCGGAAAAACCGGCATCAACTTTAACGGGCTGAAGAATGAGATTGGAGTCTTCTCGCCTGCCGCCTGCGTATTGATTGAAACGGAATTTCTCCGCACACTCGATGCCCACAATTTCTTTTCGGGCTATGCCGAAATGCTGAAACACGGCCTTATCAGCACTGAAGAACATCTGTACGAACTCTTAGCTTTCGATACAGAAAAGATAAACTTTGCCCAACTGAAAGCTATGGTAGGCCAATCGGTACAGATTAAAGAGAATATCGTGCAGCAAGACCCGCATGAACACGGCATCCGCAAGGCTCTGAATCTGGGGCATACCGTGGGCCATGCCTTTGAAAGCCTGGCTCTGGCTGAACAACGTTGGGTGCTTCACGGCTATGCCGTGGCCTGGGGAATCGTTTGCGAACTCTATCTCTCGGTACTGAAAACAGGATTTCCCCAAGACATTCTGCGGCAGGTAATACACTTTGTACGCCAGAATTACGGTGTCTTTCCCTTCGAGTGCAAACACTATGAACAGCTTTATGAACTGATGAAGCATGATAAAAAGAATACCGACGGCATCATTAACTTTACACTATTAAAAAATATAGGTAGTATTGCTTTAAACCAAACTACAGACAAAGACACTGTATTTCAAATGTTTGATTTCTTCAGAGAGTGTATGGGAAATTAAAAAATACACGACTGACAGAAAAAAAATGCACGAACGCTTGCAGATTCAAAAAAAAGGCGTACCTTTGCATCCGCAATTCGGGGTGTAGCTCAGCCCGGTTAGAGTACGCGTCTGGGGGGCGTGTGGTCGCTGGTTCGAATCCAGTCACCCCGACTGGTAAAAAAGCATTGATAATCGAAAGATTGTCGATGCTTTTTTTTTGCTTTTCAGGCATTTCTCGCAACTATGGCGGTTGACGTGACGGTTGACGCGTAAAACAAGCTAAACCTATCTATTTCACCCTTCACCCTTCACCCACTGATAATCAAGGAAAAATAGGTGAACCCTTCACTGGCTATATTTCCAACATTCACCTATAGGTAGACTCGCATGCATCTACAGCCTTCT